>Ga0209700_101415_pt1 | contig 49648 bp, 26 predicted proteins | sample SiratroredBW_FD_187528 | JGI IMG/M metagenome (GOLD analysis project Ga0209700, IMG submission 187528) | Root nodule microbial communities of legume samples collected from California, USA - Siratro red BW (SPAdes) (version 2) | ecosystem: Host-associated > Plants > Roots > Nodule | place: USA...
GGTTTAATTGTTTTTTTTTTTTTTTTTGCTCTTCTGTCTTCGTTGCATTTCTGCTGCAGACCTATGTGACGGAACTTTTGATGCATGGTTGTTGGATTTTTTGTGCATATTGTCCAAACAACACTTTTACCACTTTGGTCTTTCAGTTTTTCGATACTACCATTGTCTGGATCATTGCTATTAGGTTTTGCATGCTTTTCAAATTATTCAGGTCAGCAATATTAATAGATACATTAAGACTCCATTTTGGCTCTAAAAGTAAATCTATAGCCAAGTCTTATCCCACAGGTTGGGGTTCTGGCCATTGAGCTTTATTGAAAATCAAATCACTTCTCTAAAACCAATTTTAACAGCCTCTTGCATTTTTGAAATCACTTGACTATTTTCCACTTTCTTTGTTGGAGTCTCCTATTAATTTGCTACTAATATCATGAACTATCTTTGTGAGTTTTTCTCTTCTACTTTTATCCTGTGTGCATTTGATCATCTTATCTTTTTATTGTATGTTCACTCGTCCTTTGTTCTAAACTAGTAATTTACTTGAATATTCTTCTTTAAAGAATTATGATCTATAATTTTGCGTGACTCATCTGATATTTTTGTATGCAGAGGCTGTTCCTAAAAAAATTCTGGAATTGATGAATGTTCCTGGGCTCACTAGGGAAAATGTTGCCAGCCACCTGCAGGTATCATACTGTTATACCGTCTGTAATTTGGGAAGGACTTGGGTTAAATTTTTATCCCTACTTGATGCAAGATCCCTTTTCTCATTCTGTTTCTGTTACAGAAATACCGGTTGTATCTTAGAAGATTGAGCGGAGTTTCTCAACACCAGAATAATTTGAACAACTCCTTTCTCGGCTCCCAAGAGGCAACGTTTGGGACCATTTCTTCAATTAACGGGATTGATCTTCAAACTCTTGCAGTTACTGGCCAGCTTCCTGCTCAAAGTCTAGCTACACTTCAAGCAGCAGGACTTGGTAGGTCAACTGCCAAAGCTGGTGTACCAATGCCTATCATGGATCAAAGAAACCTTTTTAGTTTTGAAAACCCAAGGGTAAGATTTGGAGAAGGTCAACAGCAACATTTAAGCAGTAGTAAACCAATGAATTTATTGCTTGGAATCCCTACCAACATGGAGCCAAAGCAGCTTGCCAATTTGCACCAGTCTACCCAATCGATTGCCAGCTTGAATATGCGAGTCAATGCATCTTCCACACAAGGCAACCCCTTATTGATGCAGATGCCACAATCCCAACCTAGAGGTCAGATGCTAAGTGAAAATACTGCTCCTCGTGTTCCCAGACTTCCATCATCTTTGGGGCAGCCTACTGTATCAAATGGAATTTCTAATGGCTTTCTGGGCAGAAATGGAATTGCTGGTAATAACAGAGGACCTGCATATAATCCTGTTCCGCCAAACACTTCGTTGTTGAATTTTCCAATGAATCAAAGCTCTGAAGTGTCCGTCAACAATAATTTACCTCTCGGAAGCACTCCTGGTATATCCAGTATAACAACGAAAGGCTCATTTCAAGAGGAAGTTACATCTGGAATTAAAGCATCTGGTGGATTCCCAAGTTATGATATTTTTAATGAATTGCACCATCAGAAGTCCCATGATTGGGAGATAACAAACCCAGGCCTGACATACAGTGCCTCCCATCATGGAAATCCTTTACAAGGTAACATTGATGTCTCACCATCAGTTTTGGTGCATCAAGGCTTTTCTTCTACCCAGCAAACCGGCCAAAGCAGGGATGGTACTTTAATTGGAAAAGCTATGTTCCCGGTGGGAGAGGGCTCGGAACATAATAACCTCCAAAATGCTGTTCAACACCTCCATCCGCTTCTTGTTGACAATTCAATAAGGGTTAAGGCTGAAAGAATTCCCGATGCAAGCTCCCAGACTAACCTCTTCCCTGACCATTATGGGCAGGAGGATCTGATGAGTGCACTTCTAAAGCAGGTTTGCCCTTCATCCCTTTCTTTGGACCTGGAATAATTAGATATGCTTGCATGTAACTTTCCGTTATGAGCAAATCAGTTTTCTCATGTGTTTCTAATGTTGGCAGCAAGAAGGCATGGGACCAGCTGAGAGTGATTTTGAATTTGATGCTTATTCTCTGGACAACATCCCTGTCTAGAACAAACCCTGGCCAGTTCTTTCCGATTGCAGTTGTCAGTGTAAATAGTTTATGTTACACAAGCACGTTATCATCCTGCAGTTAGCAATTTTGGAACAGAGTCTAAATTGTTCAACAAACAGGATTTGGTTGATGTCAAATATTCAGACTTCTGGAAGTAGTAGTGTATTGTAATGGTTTAGTCTGGATGGTCAAGATGAATCAGCTACAAACATCAACTGCATATAATATATTTATGCACAAGGCACGTGCAATTTTGACTGCTATTGATAGCAAAGTTGCTAGCAAGCTTCTAATTTTAGGGTGTTCTTGAAGGTATGTTGGCTTAGGGCAGAATTGCAGAAGCAAGGTTTTGATACATCTGCAAAGTTGTCGTAGGATCATTTCTAACTTCAAATAACAAATTATGAAATTTTTTTTCTTCTGTTTCTTTTGTAATTTATGTCATTCAAAGTAAGTAACGACTTCCGTAAGCATGTAAATATTGCATTTGGCTGCTCTAGACATTTTGGTCTGGCCATTCTTTTCTGGTTGCTTCTGTACTGCGATACTTCTGTGCTTTTAATGTTCATTATGTCATGCATTCTTTGTACATGAACCAGGTCAGGTACTTGTGAGATTGTATGGCTACCACTCTATAACTTTGCAATATGCATTGCTAAGCGTACTTGACGCGTTTATAGGAATCTCTGAACTATGTTAGAGAATCTGTAAATGGCATTTTGTAGCTTTCCGAAGACAACTTAATTATAAGAATGCATGTAGATAGGAAATGTAGGGAAAGAAAAGTTAAATGTTGAAAGAAAACATTTTTTAATTATAAGAACAATTAAAATATAAGCATACTACTGGGTAGTGTCTAAATAATAAAACAGATTCATGAAATTCCAAATTCTGTAGCACCAGTTGTTTTTATTGGTAATATAAGTTTGTGATAAGAAGGAACTTTGGTTCTACATGATACTCCAACTTAAAAAAAAATCGCTCGCGAACTGACTTTTCATATTTCAAAAATTTTACAAAAATTGAAAGCACCACTTCTGTTTTATATATTTTAAAAAAAATAAATTCATCTCAGGTAGTATACGTAAATACGAGTTCAGAATTTAAATACATCTAAGTCTAAATTTAATTGTCATACCTGTCTCTAATTAAATTTTAAAAAATAATTGTAAGCTTATAAATTGTTATTTTATATTGTTTTCTATCTCTAATTTTCCTTTTAATCACATTTATTATTTAGTTTTTATTTACATATATCCTCTCCATTTGTTTTACCCAAACTGCGATAGAACGAATGTTGCCTATTCTTTCAGAAAAAGAAGAATTTATTGAATCTTTTAATCATTGTCACTCTTAACAGTGAAATTACCTTTACAAATGGTTTTTTCGTTTCAAATTTAAAAGGGTTAGTTGTCTCTTATAGTGTAATATGTTTAAGTAAAACACTTGATGCTTTTAATTTATATCTTAATCTTATTTGTTAAATATCTCTATTTGAAGGGATAAAGTTATTAACTAATAACCCTTTTATCTTGTATTACCTGTCCTTAGTTCATTTATCACACTCTTAGTAGTTTGTTATATATATATATATATATATATATGATTGTATTTTTCTCTTTTCAAGAAAATACAATTTTTTTACATGGTTAATATGGTATCAGAAAAAAAATCATGAATCATGGTTTTTTATTGTCTTCTTCCTAACCATCTTGTGCTTATTTTTTCATGTTTTCTCTTCTTTGCATACTCCCTTATTCAACACAATTTGATTTGATGCCGAAGGACGAATATGCAAAGTTTTTCTTCCTTCATCCATACGATGATGTTCTTCCACTGTTTCACATCCTTTAACGGGCGACAATTGCAATTGCTGGAGTCACACCATTGAAATGACACTTGGCGGCAAGAAAAATTCCTGAACGTGCTTTTACTCAAAAAGTTCATTTCGTGGCTCAACAGTTTGAAGAGATTTGCAAATGCAATAGTAGTAAAAGAAGCTAGGAGGAGATCTTGTGACCTAGAAACAAGAATCTTTGAACATCACAGAGTACTTCACAAAAGTCAAAGCATTATGAGAGGAGCATAATGGGTGGATTACCACCAATCTCAATACGTCATATTGTTTCTAATTGGTTTAAATGAATATTTCTTGCATCTGAGGGCTTATGGATCATTCTTAATATGGATAAAGTTTTTTTACTTTATTTTGTGGGAACAAAAGCAACAAAAATTGGTACTCTTTTATCAAATCATATATTAACTCTTTTTTTTTTCCTCCTCCAAACTCAAATAGTCTATAAATATACATCAATCTCATACTCAATTCTCTTATTCACTCTTGTATTTATATTGATTTATAATTCTTTTAAACTCTTATTCACTTGAGCATCCATAATCTTTTGGGGATAAATTTATTTTCAAATTTCGTTAACAAAACCGTAGGACTTGAGCGAAACTTTTTCAAAATACTAAGTTTCATAATTCTTACTAACTATCAAACTATCATCTTGATTTCATCAAATCTTAAAATAAACCTATCATTTATCAATAGTTTCAAAAAATACATAATGTTTTTAAAAGAACGAGGATATTCTTTAACATAATAATCGATATATAACAAATTAAATTATACCAATACAACATATTTATGTAATAACATATTAAGAATACAAAATCAGTCTAGCCAAAACATTCAAAATATAGAAGAATCATCAAATAATTTTATTTATGTTAGGTTAAAACAAACACATAATGCATATGCACGAATGTTCAAATATAATTTAACTAAGATATTTAAAATTACATTAATCCCAAATTCTTGTCATTAAGAGCACACATAAAAATCACATCCTTCAAAAATTAAAGAAATTTTATTCAGCTTATAATTATAAGAAAGAAAGAAAAAGTCGCCGATAAAAAAAAACGAAAAATCACATGACTTTAGTCGTATGATGCAAGTTAAGATTAAGTTGTTAGGCAATGATTTCTAAAATTATGTTGCCCATTATCCTATCTTAATTATTAGGGTTGAACATGGAAAAAAAAACATCCATTTTAATGACTAAACATCCATATCCATAACAAATAAACAAATGCAGATAAATTTCAACTAAAGCATCGTAAACTGTTTAGGTTTTCTCTCTTCTGTTCCTACCAAGTTGTCGTTTCCAGGTTTTTTTTTCTCATACTTGAGCCACTGATGTTGCAAAGAACTCTGTAAAGAGCTTTTAAACAGCTGTGCTTATTGCTTAGGCTTTCTTATCACTAAGCCACTATAAACTATAATTACAACATATTGATCAAGATAGTAATTTTCCATTATTGAAATCAAATTTACAATAAATTTCTAACAAAATCAATAGTTTAAAATCAATTTTAGAACATAATCTTTTAGCCTTTGTTTGGAATAGCTGAAAACAAGAGGAACAATTCTCAGAAGAAAGATAATATCCAATTTTGAAATCTCTCGTTTGTTTTACATTTAAGTACAAAAGAAAGAAACATGTATGCGGTCCTACTTTCAAAAAAAGCGTTTCCTTTCAAGTTAGAAAGAAAAGAAGATTTACCATTTTTGTAGATTTAAGCGTCTAAGACAAAATATCTTTATTTATTTTGCATCTATTTTAAATTTTAAGTTATTTATGTTATTTTACAAAAAAAAAATCTTTATTTTTACTTTTTAGCCAAAAAATTAAAAAGTCTAATGTGTGACCGGTGGGGATTAGTTTGCAAGAGTCTTAAGTTTGAAGTTTGTTTTCACCGCTACACATAACAAAAAAATATTGGTTTTATTTATCCTTTCATTTTCTACTTTGTTTCCTTTGTTCTACTTTTCTTCTTTTTTCAATTCTATTCATGACAAAATACACCTTTATACAATAAGAAATCACTGATGAGAAATTTCAATCCCAAAGAGAGCTATAGTTTTAAAAGTATTATTAGACATTAAATTAATGAGAACATCGTTTTATAATTTATGATTAAGCATCTTATTTATTTTTTTTTTCATTCGAGGAGTTTGTCATTTTACGTAATAGTGAGTGTTTGGATAGTTAGTATGAGTTCTTAAGTTTGAAACTCATTACTGTCATTATATACTCTTTTTTTTAAATCGTTTTTCCTTGTAAAACAAAATAATTTTTTTATTTTATTTTGATTCCTTCTCTTTTCAAGAACAGAACTATATTAGCGATTTACCATTTAATTATATCAAATCTTAGAAGAAGGGATGATAATTAATATATTTTTAATGTTATATTATATGTTTATATGTTTATAATTAACTAAATTTAATTACTTTTGTCGAAACTTACATAATAGGAATTACAACGAAATACTGACATTTGAAGTAGGATGCATAAGAAATTCATCATTCATATCTCTATCTTATGTAAAAATCATTAAAAAATATATATAAGCATACAAGAGACCAAACTAAATTTATATATATATAAACTGAACCTAAACAGTATCAAACAACACTTTTAGGAAAAAAAATCAACCAAATCTAAATCATAGGACGCTAAACCTATTTCCAAAAATTATAAACTAAAAAGTGATATTTTAAATCAAGTAGAAATCTTACCTATTAAGAATTCCAAAATTAGCTAAACTATAATAAACTAAACTTGGTAAATGTTTAATTAAAATAAATATTATATCATTTAAAGATTAAAAAAATAAAATATCAATTCTTATGTGCACTTACATTTGAGTTATTAGTTTGGACTCACATTTTCATTTACATTACATTGGGTTGGTTGAATTAATAATAAGATGAGATTATCTAAGTTAGAATGAGAAAAAATTTGAACCCACCAGTATTAACTTAACAGACTTCTGTGGGAAATTTTCGCTTTTATGGCTCATAAATATTATCCCATTGTTTCTAATTGTATAATATTTTATTTTTATTTATACAATTTTAAAAATATATAAGTTAATTATTTTAATAAATAGATTATTTAAACTATAAAATAATTAATTGATAAAATTAAAAGTAAATATTTGACTAAAAATATAATATAATTTTTAACTTTTAATTTAATTTTTTCGAATTTATTATTTTTATATGTTGTTTGAAATTGAATATAATCAGTTACTTAATATATAATTTATTTAAAATTATGCATAAAGTTAAAATTATAATAAAAATGTAATGAGTTACCACAAATTTATCAAATCTCGATAAAAACCTAGCCAATAAAAGTATAATATTAAAATTTTAAATTCATTTTTTTAAAACCCGATGCCATCTACCTCAGTCTTTGCAAGGACGGTAACAGGGTTAGCCGAATTCACTGTTGGTGGTAGAATTATGATACTATCGCATGATCTCACATTTATTTTATTCTGATTCAAAGTATTTAAGTGTCGTTTTTTTCATCTGTGTTCTATTTAAGGGATATTCTTTCTTCTTATTATTGGTTGAATAAATTTAAATATTCAATAATTAGAAAGTCTTCTTATTATTGGTTGAATAAATTTAAATATTCAATAATTAGAAAGATATTGGATACCAGAAAAATAAGTTTTGGATTCTACTTGAACTCTACAAGTTTTGGTATTCTCACCAGTTTTACTAGACATAACGAATATAAAGTCTTATAATTTGCTATAATATTATTTACTTTTTTTTATACTTGTATATTATTATATATAAAGATCGATTTGTTAGATATTTATAACTTAAAAAAGTTCACTTCATATTCAATACTTAGACCTTTGTGTTTATTATTTTATGATATGAAGATTAAATTTGTTATTGATTTATTGCAAGTATAAAGAAAAAGCTTCTTCCAATTATTTAAAACTCTGTTTTGCTTCCGATTTAAGGCATGCCTGCGTGATTTTTAAATCGTAGAATGAAAACACTCATGAATGAGATCGATATTTCCATCACAGACCAAGACAAGGAAAAATTATTTACATATATACATCAACCATCTATTACGAACTCTTTCTGCGATAACCACCCACTAGGAGAGAATTACTCAGATTAAACGCAAACAAAAAAAAAAACAATCAAAGGAGAAAAATAAACTTTTTAATAGAAAAAGGAATATATTTCTATCATCTAACACAAATCTACAATCCTCTGTACTATAACATGCTCGAAAGAATCACATATGAATTTAACAATGACAGTCACAGCAACCAGACACAATGTTACAGGAGCACGACTAAGTCCACCGAGTTTCTGTGGTGAGGTCAAAATATATGAATCAAATCCTGTCTCCGGACACGGCAGGCCAGAGCCTAAATCAAACATAGCCACTATCATCGCATCAAGAGGAACGACAACAGTGATAGAAGCATTGAAGTACCCAATGAAAAACCAGCCCAAGAACCACCACTAGTTGGATACACGGAAGGAAGAGAGCATTCCTCTCCATTGAAAAAGACTTTAGTGGGAAAACCATCTCCACGAGCCATATTGATTCCAGGAGTAAGTTTCTTTGTGAAAGAGATCACAGACTGTTGTTTACCAGGCACCCTAGGATCTCTCAGAGGGTCAGCTCCATTCGCTTCCGCTACAAGGTAGTTCAATCCTGGCAAACCTTGCATAATAATTGTGTTGTTTACGCCATCTAGAAGAGTTGCATTGAAAGAGTACATTTTCTCAAACCCTGCAGCTGCTTTGTCCATTTGTACTGCAGCAAACCAGTCTGCAAAATTGATCTCACCCCAGTTAAAAAGTGTCACCCTTGCACTCCATCCTTTATTGTAATCTGTGAACAAATGCCAGTTGATGCTCACGCCACAGTTATCACTACAGGGCATCGGGTTTGGCGCTCGAAGATGTTTCAGGCTTGCCCAAGCAACGGCCTTGGCGGTTCGGTTTTCAAAAGGAACAAGAAGTGCCTCTGGAGGAAGCAACATAGCTGGAGCAGTAGTACTACATGTTCTCTGCGTATTCTGGGGGCATCCACAAGCACATGTTTTGCAAGGAATAACTGAATCATTGTAGTAGGCTGAAAATGAAACACAGCATTTGTTTGATGTTCCCTTGGCTGTTGTAATGTTGCACACAACCTGCCAACTGGCCATCACAGTTTTGTTCGACGGTAAGCCAGAAGGATCAGGGTTTTCGGTAGGACTCACTCTTACAGGAGGGCCACATTTATAGTCAGGGTTGAGTGTACCACTTATCTTCCAGTTCTGCGGTGGTGAAAGTTGGGATCGGTTAAGCGCTGGTGGCATCTTGAAAACCTGCATTTGGAATCTTGAAGCTGACATGCTAGGGTCCATGGAGGGCGGCAAAATAGTACCATTCCGGCAGCAAAAGGGAATCTTCCCAAGATCAGAATCATTGAACTTGGTGGGAGGGAGATCAATTATGGTTGGCCTTCTCTCACAATTCAAAACACTGGCAAAGTCAAGATCCTTGTAGAATGTACCTTGCTTACCGAACAGACATTCAGAAGCATCCACAACAGAAGGATAAGCCCCTTTCATTGAATATATAAACTCATCATTCATCCAGTCCCAGCTCAACCTCCAGTTGTCAAGCCTCCCAAGTGGGTTATGGTTTGCAATAGTAACCTCAGCCCAGTAATTAGAATCGTAAGTTCTTATCACGTCATACATAATGCTAAGATCACCATTCTGACGTGGCAGAAACTCTTCATCCGTGGTAATGTTAGTTTTGAACTTGGGATCTCTCGTGCAGCACACACTACTAGCATTCTTCCCTGAAAAACCAAAAAGTAACCCCACCCCATTTCATTAATCACCGCATTTCACTAAACACGATTAATATTTCACAGATCAAACAAAAGTAATCCAATAACCTAACCTCAAATTCAACTATTTTTTCTAAACAACATTTTCACAAGCACCTAAGCTACAACCACAGATCAAGGACAATCACGCTACCTTGGGAGGTGGATTTACGACAGAGGAATCCATCATTGGCGAGGTTGATCGATTTCGGCATCGGAACACTGGGCGGCGCCACCCCGAACACGGTGCCGACGAGGTCGATCTGAACCCGCATCTGGGTCAAGTCTCCGGCAGTGGCCACGGCGGTCTTGAGATCGGTCATGGGGTAGCCAGCGAAAACAGTGCCATTTCCGACGGAGGCGGGGAATGTAGTGCCATCGGCGAGCACCGCATTGGACGCAGAGACCAGTAACTCGTCGTGGTCGAACCCCACAAAGACCTTCCACGACTTGAGCTCATCGAGGCCGTTGTTGAGCACCGTCAAAGTGGACTCGAACCGGTAGGGCTGCTCCGCCGCGTTAGAGACATTCGGCGGCAGGCGCACGCCGCCGGTGTAGGCGTAAGAGACGAGGATGCCGTTACAGGATTGGGCGTCGGAAAACGACGACGTTGAAAGGAGGAATGTTAACGAGGCGATGGTGCTGAGGTAGCACCAGGGGATTGGGAGGAGCATTCTTGGTTGGGTTTGAGCTTTGGAATTCGAAATTTGAACTAAGAGAGAGAAACGCGACGCATCGATATTAAGTGGCTTTGTTTGGTCTTTTTTATGAGAGAGAAAGTGAGTGCTGAAAGAAACGCGCTTACAAGAAGCTGTAATCAGTTAATGGCATTTGAACGTGTTTCGATTTTAATTTTGTTTTTTATGTCTTTCTTTGTGCCGTGTTTCGTTTATTAATACAAAGGACAGAGCGGAGCATGTTCCGTTTGAAAACTTTCGATCGATCGCGTTGCGTGTCTTTCCATTATCATAACCTATAAAAGTTTATTGTTTTATTACGCAAATGGAAAAAAAGAGTGTGTGGTTACTTTAGTAGAAAAAAAAAATAGAAAATTGTAAAAGTTTGAGGCTCAAACGTTCACTTTAACAGCTCTATTGCTTGCTTTAATTTGAATTGGTAGATCCCCAATGAAAAGAGAGCTTTTTAAGTGTTGACCTATTGGTTGTTGCTGTTGGGTTTGTGGTGTGTTTGTGACACATATATGAAGAGTGGAAGTTTTTTAATATGAATTTTGGTTTGATTTGATTTGACTTTGATTTGTGTTTGTGTTTTGGACAATGTGGGATAACGTGATTGGGCCAAACCTTACGACTATTCTTCAAAAGTTAATATCCGCGGCTTGAGTTGCGGCCACGTCTGTGTCACTCTTTCACCCAAACACATTCATATTTTTCCTATAATTAGTTATAGGTGGAAAGAAAAGATATTTATAAGCTTCTATTAGAAGTGAAAAATAATTGAATTATTTCAAATTAAATGGGTTGCTTAAATAAAGAATATGTGATATGTTCATATATTAGTATTACCACTTTCACTCAGCATTAACCATTATTTCTGTTTTCAATTTTAAATGTTAATTTGTTACTGTAACACTTACATGCCAAGTTTTGGTCGAAAATAATCTTAGGTAGAGGTGGCACCTTTGGAAGCCCATAGTTTTTGTTGATGGGACACTGAGGGAGCCCAAATTGGGCCCAATGTCACACAAATAGCCCAGCTCCTCATTATGAACAGTTGAGTCCAGGAGCATGTTGATGGTGTTCTATCAATGGAACAGACCTTTTATGCTGTGGGCTACTTTCTGCACTTCCATGCTTTTCTTCTTCACTCCATACTTTCCAAATACAAAAATATCCTTTCAAACTTTTTTACTGTGCAATTCAGAATACTTAAAAATTGCATTCTGGAATGTGAAGAAAGGGTGCAATTAAGAAGACGAAAAAGATGAAGAGGTATTTTTACTTTTCTTATAAATAATGTTTGAATTTGAAGATGGATTTTAAATATTTATTTCATATAACTAAAATTTATAATAATAAATAATTTTGAATGTATAAATTACGCTATAATTACAATTCATAATAAACAAATACTATTTAATGTATAAATTATATTTAAATTCATGATAAATAAGTTATGTTGTGGTACAAAGTTATTTTTAATTATTTGATACTATGTTAGTTATATTTAATAATTAACAAAAAAATTAATAATAATAATAATTAACAAAACCGTAAAAAAAAATTAATACATAAAAATTTATTTTAAATTAAAACAAAATGATAATAATGATAAGAATAATTTTAATTAAATTCATATGAATTAAATTTAAATAATAATAAGAATAGTTTTAATTAAATTTATATAAATTTAATTTAAATGATAATAATAATTATTGAAATAATAATTATAATTAAATTTATACAAATTAAATTAAAATATTGATAATAATAATAATATAATGATTATTTTCTAAGAGATAATAATAATATTATAACAAATCTAACTAAAATAATAACAGTAATAATGATTATTATAATAATAATAATATAATATAATATAATGATAAAAGGTCGGGATAATTTTTCTTTTTCTTTTTCAAGAAAAAGGAACGTATTTTGTGAAAAGAACCATATTTGAAAGGCGATGTTATCATGTTTTAAAAACTACCATGTTATGCAGTGAAAATATAATTCGTTCTCTATTTGTTTTGGGTTTTAAGAAGGAATATATCAGAAAGATCTTACAATAATGAAATTTCTAAACTCGCATAAGGGTTCACATAATCTTGAATATCCAAAATTCAATAAATTTAGACTTATAGTTATTTTTAACAATCACGAGTATCGTATTAATGACTCTTATTTAGATCGTTATTCACATAATGAGCTAAGTTTAGCTGAAGCCTCCCTAAGAAATACATGAATTTGAGAAGAAATATGAGTCATGTTTACAACTTATTTGAAAAAGGTTTCACTGTCCATCATAAATGAGTTATGCTTCTTTGTTTAGTTCCCTGTGTCCTGACGAGTCTTTTCTCACATATTTGATGTTGTTGGTTCAAACCTAACCACTATATTAATTGGCTGAGAAAAAACACAAATACATATTTTTTATTTTTTTTAGTTTTCCACAAGGACTTAACCGTTACGAACTCGTGTCAATTTACCAAAAAAGAGAGAACGTGAGAACATGAGAAGAGAAAGGGGGCAAAGCTTGTATAGTATTTTTATTAATGGTGTTAGTTGCTTCGTTTGAATAGCTTTTCTTCGCAGTACTTGCTCCTCTATATTATTTAATGCCGTTCTGTTAGAAATTCGGCCATCTGATGAGTTTGTCAAAGAAGGAAAAGTTTCATTTATTTTTCGTGAAAAAACATACGTTAGAATTGTGGAAATTAGGACAAGTACAACACTACCAATTCTAAATGTTTGTTTCTACAGCAAAATTATATAAAAGGAATGCATCCAATTATAACGGAAATAGAAAGACCTGGGAAAGATCATGCAATGGAAAATTAAAAAAAAAAATCATATTTAAAATTCATTATGGAAATATGTTATGTAAATAATATAACTCAAAAGAAAAATTAATATTAGAATTAGTAAATAGAACTAGATAACACAAATTATCAATAAAACAATCTCTTGCAATTAATTATTAAAAAATAATTAAAAAAATAGTGTAGATAAATTATAATGGTGTGATGAGTTAGTAACGTTAGCAGCCCCACGTGGATGTTGCGTCTGGTTTGCGTCTCTTCCTTGAGCTGCCTCGTCATCACTTTCAACTGCAAAAAGGAATCATCACCCAAATCTTATTTCAACCATCAATCATCAACCCTCATGCACTAACACAAACTCTACCTATTATCAACATAAAACACAAACACATTCGTTTTGTTATCTACCTAAATTCAAACACATAAATAACAAAACCCTAGAAGCAGGCTCTTCTGGAGTGTCCCAAAACTAGCTATTTTTATTCAAAGTAACCTAATTACTGTATTTTTGTTGTTTATCGTAACATAACATAACACAGCTCGAACAGTGCAAGTGTTGAATTGAAACATGTCTGGCCAAGGTACGTGTGAAACCAAAACGTGTCGACCTCATCTTTCACAGTAACTCATTAGACTTTACTTTTAATCTGGTGTCCGTTAACCAACAACCATTCATTAGCACACAAGGAAAAAAAATGTATATTATAGTATAAAGTTGGTGGAGTTAATAAAAAGTGTAGGATGGTAGCTTAAAATATAAGAGACTAGAGTTCCTATTTCCTAGTCTTACTCCACACTGCCCAACTTTCTATTCCAACACTTCACTCCCTTCACCTTGCTTTCTTAACTTCCTCATCCTAGGTAGTGTTGTAGTAGTAGTTTGTGAAAGATGAGGTTTTTGTGTTTAACGTTGTTGGTTCTTGTTAGTGTGGCAATGGGAGAAGATGCGGATCCTCAACACTCCCTAAAAGCCACGTCACATGCGCAGATCCAGTGCACAATGTGTTCCTCTTGTCAAAACCCTTGCAACCAAGTTCCCTCGCCGCCGCCGCCCTCCCCGCCGCCTCCTGCCACCCAAAACTGCCCTCCACCGCCGTCTCCTCCTTCCTCCGGGGGCGGTGGCGGAGGTTCCTACTATTACTCCCCATCTCCACCCTCTCAATACACTTACTACTCACCACCTCCACCAGCATACACCGGCGGCGGTGGAGGCGGAGGTGGCGGAGGAATCTACTACTACCCTCCACCCAGCAACGGAAACTACCCCAGACCGCCGCCGCCGAACCCGATTGTGCCGTATTTTCCGTTCTACTACTACAGCCCGCCGGCGGCGGGCTCCGCCGCGCCTGCGCCCTCGACGGGGTCTTTTGTTCTCTGTGCAATTACTTTCTCGTCCTTTCTGGTGTTCTTGCTTTGATGGTAAATGCAAGAAACAAGAAAAGAAGGGAAAGAGTGGAAATAACGGCGCCGATTTGCAGATCTAGAGATTCTGAGGGAAATGAGAGTGAGAGATGGAAGCGGTGGTGCATTTCCCTTTCTGCCCTGTACACACCTACAGAACCCACACGTGTGAAGTTGAATACCGCACGCGCGCGCGCGCATCCTCTTACTGTTTATGTTTTTTCTCTCTGGATTTCTAGTGCCAGTGTAGATTGATCTGCAATTTCTTCACAACTTTTATGTATTACTACTAGTGACTCTTATCAAATTGAAATAAATTAAAATTATTCACGTTCAATACAAGTAATGCTAATAATAATTTAGTAGAGTATTTGATGCTTAATTTAGAATTTGTTGATGGGTTCATAGTGATGAAGATGATAGTGATGGATTGAGGTGGAAGAGAGTTTGATGATTTGAGGTATGGAGTTGATTGAATTGTTTGTCGCCACCAACGTCACACCAAGGAGCGTCTTAATGATGTCTCTTTCACTTCACCAAAAACTAAACCCTAGTTTAACGTTCTCATTCACAAAACATCAACAAACTTGTTCTTCTTGTCTTGTTTACCAACGCCCTAAGTTTTAATAAATGCTTCCTACCTAATTCGCCAATTTAGAATAATTGAAGGCATGGTGCAATACTATTGTACAAATCCCTCAACACTAGCATGTATATGGATAGTATCAGGATTGTTCTGGAATATCACCATGGACTCGTGGGCCAAACCAGCATTTTGGACTCGTTGACCAGAACTTTGGTCAGCCTTTAATATTCTTTAGGTTCAGAAGGCTTGTTCTTCAAAGCGTACACACACAGTGCATAAAAAAAATATTTTCTTTGATTAAAAAAACGAGATTTAAACTAAATAAGATTAGTTTGTTAACACTGTAATAAATAGGCAAACAAAATGGTAAGTTTGAAAACAGTGTTTTGTGTCATTTTGAGGTGAGTTTTGCAATTTGATTATGAAGAGAGACAGTGTGTTAATTTTGAGGGAAATGGAATAGTGTGGGATGGTGAGAAAATAGTAATAATATGTTTATTTGATTTAAAGAAAAAAGAAAGTTAAGGACAAAAATGTGTGGGGAGGAATTAGCTGTAAGTCACAAAGGTGGTATAATGGTGGTGAATGGGCCCTGCTCCTCCCACTGCAACTGGCATCCATATCCACTCTCTCTCTTCAGTTTTTAATTTGTTTGTAGATGTTTTGCTTCTGCTACAGCTATTTCTTTTGTGTGTATTCTCCAAACGTTTTTAACCATGAAAGCTACATATTTATATACCTTTTGAATAATTTCTTTGAATACGTATATTTCAAAAGTTGCTCATTATTTTCAATCATTGATGGATACTGACTCTATAACTTTCACTCTCCTAATGATACTGAGTCTCCAATTTACAGCATGTAAAAAATACAACCATTGGAACTCTTTTGCATTAATACAGGAACTAAGATGTGCATTTGCTTGTGCCTAAATTAATTTGCTTGTGCCTTGAATAAAAGTTACATAAAGATCAAATTATTAATCCCAACTCACATTAACCACATCGTCAATAAGTGTACAATAAAAATCATTTTTTTTCCTGAGCAATACTTCAAAAAAAATTCTCGAAAGGATCGGGTTGAACATTATTTCCTCCAATAGACCTGTTTACTGTAGCAGTTGAAAATTCGGTATCCGAAGAACTGAATTCTTAACTAAATTTTTGATTCCGATGCTAGAAACCCTTTAGAAATTCGGCTATCAGGGATCAAGTTTCAAAGGAATTTTCTGATTTTTTTTTTTTAATTTTATTGGAAGAAGGAGAGAAAGAATTAAAAAATTAGATAAAAGTAATTAATTAAAAATATTGAGATTAATTTTAATTATTTGAGAAAAGGAACAATCTAAAAAAAATAATTTAAAGCTGAATAAATTTTCGTTTTGTAATATTGATTTTGTAATAAAATTTGTTATTACTATTGTAGAAAAAACAATGAAAGACAGAAGAAAAATGTAAAATTTTCAAATATTATTATCATTATTGTTACTATTATTACTGATCACAGATTTTTTAAAAGATTTAAAAAACATGAAATGAGTTTAAATATAAAGTAGAATTGTTAAATTTATGTTAAGGATTAAAATTATTATTTAGAAAGGTAATTTAAAATAATTAAGTAAAAATACTAAGATTAAATTTTGATGAGCTTCAGATAAGGAACAAAATAAAAATTAATTTTGGTTTTGTAATATAATTAAAAGTAAAACTTGTTACTATTATAATGGTTTGTAAATAAATTGAATGAGAAGAAAACATTATTATTATTATTATTATTATTATTATTATTATTATTATTATTGATCATACGCGTCTTTAAAGTAATTTAAAAAAATACATTAAAAATATAAAATGAGTTAAAATATAAATTAAAATTATTAAATTTATATTAAAGAAAAAACTTATACATTTATAAATATTTCTTATTTCAAAATTATTTTAAACTTGAAGTTATTATTAATCTTTTTCAATTTTTATTACCAAATTTATAACATAAAATATATTTTTAATCGTCATTAACAATAATCTTACCTTTCCAATGTATTATTAAGTATGTTCAAAAATTCCTTTAAAAATTCTGAAAGGGTTTCTGTAGATCAAAAAAACCAGTTAAGAATTCTGCTGCTACAGTAAATAGGTCCATTTGAAAAAATAAAATAATGTTGGACTCGAGATTTTTTTTTTTCTTTTAAGTATTATTCTGGGGGGAAATCATAATAATCAATCCTAAAGTTGTAGAATGATTAAGAAAACTTAACAAAAAAACTCCAATTTAAATGTATTCCAAGCATAAAAATCGAAAATTATTAAATCTATTAAAAAATAAAAACCATAATGACGCACATTAAAGTAATTTTGTTAACCCCTAATGACTTACAAGTGTATTTAAGGAGTGATTGTATAAATAATTTTCAATATAATGGAGCAGGCAACTTTCTTGAATGTCTATAGCATTTTAGAATTATAGCGTTTAACTTCATTTTTTTTATAAATTCCTAGGAGTAGCTGAAGTAAATATATTTAGAAAATAAATCCTTAAAAATTTAAAGATTTCCTTTTACAAAAACAAAAGGGAAAAATAACTTCAATAAAAAGTCAGCGGAAGGTTTTCTTTTGGAAAAAAAAATTGCACACTTTATTCTACTTTCATCTTAAACAAATTAGTACGAGAAAAATATAACAAATTAGCACAATTTAAATATAAAAAATTAATTACGTTATATTTTAAACATAATTGTCATGTTAAAATGTAACAAATTAATTATCTTAAAGAAATTTTAAATATAACAAGTTTTATTTTTTCTTGTTTTTAAAATATAACAAATTAGCACAATTTAAAATAATTGTCATTTCTATTTTACTCTAGTTAATTATGTTATTTATGTCTTCCAATTTTTATCATTCTATCATAACAACGTCTGTAAATAGATTTTGAAATGCAACACAAATATATGACATTGTTGAGTTAAGTTCATTTTTTTATTTATTTAACTATAGTCAAATATCACATCAAAAACATTTAAATTTAAAACACTGATAAGCACTATTACCATTTTACTTTTATTCTATTATCATTCTTATATTCTCATTTCCAATGTAAAAATTATATGAGTTTAAACACGCCTCTAACATGTATGAGTAATAAAATTAAAAGTATTTATTATAAGTGATTAGATATTTAGATTCTTTAATCAAATATTTGCCATTCGATTCTAAATAAGACAGAGTTTTTCGTTATTAAAAAAAAACGAAGAGTTATTAGCAAACTAAACACTTTACACATTGTTAAGTATTATAGATAACCACTTTATATTAATGAAACATTTATATGATTTAATATATTAGAAATACTATCTTAAAATTTACAAATAAAGAAATGGAGTGGAATTTTACAAATTAAAAAAAAAAATTAATACATAAGAGAAAAGTAGCCCAAAATAAAGTAAATGGCCTTTTAGCATTTCACCACAAATGAAATAAAATAAAAATAAAATCAGTGAAAAGTAGAAAATATATCTTGATAGTCTAAGTTATAGATGTAAAAATATATTTTGTCTTGATCGGATACTGCAATGTATAATTTTAGTTTTTTTTTTAGTTTTTCATTAAATTTTTAAGTGATTTAGTTAATTAACATGGGTCATCATCCATCATGACTTTTCTCATGGTGTCACATCAAAAAACTTTTTAAATATTTAATAAAAATTAACCGATAGTAACCAAATCAACACGATTATAATATACAATTGGATATGGTTTAACCAAAATCATGCAATTAGTAATAACAACTAATAACCTAATTCACTCCATGTAAAGTTGAAAGACAAAAATCAAATAATTGCTAAAGGTGAAAGATGATGGTGATCTTGTTGATTTCACTATATTAATCTGTGTTTCAATTCAACATTTGAAGTAGCTATTAAGCACAACAAATAGATGACATATTATTAAGATGCATCTTGACAATTATTGTGTTCATTTGGATGAAATCATTATGTTGCAATAATAAAGGAATATGCCATGTCGCCTAGTACATAAGCTCACATTGAGAAAACTTGAAGACTACCTCATAAATTTTCCAACAATAATGAACTGTTATGACAGCACCACGTTTGGTACGATGTTTCTGAATCACATAATAGCAATGGTCAAATAACTGCAACCTGCACAAGTAGCTGTATTTGTTTATGTTATTATACAATAAGTTCTGCACGTAAGGAAGATATACCAAGAAGAAAACTAATAGTGTGATAAAATGAGTAATGTAATTAGAGAAGTGGAGAAGAAATTAACATAGATAAAATTAGTAGAAGTTTGAATAGATAGAGAAAATACTGGATAGACAACAGGAATACAAAAACCAAATTCAATTATTGCTTACTGTACCTTCATAAAATGATGGTGGAAAAAGGTTCATCTTTATTCATTGTCTGATTTTATCCAAGCCACTACTATAAATTCCTTACTATGTTTATAGATGATTCACATGCTGCTATGGGTTGAACTTTTGGTTTTATTTGATCTGGATTCAGTCTTGGTAACTAATATAACGTGTTTGTGTAACACAAGTGTCAATTCTATTTCACAAAATTAGGATAGTGTGATAAAAAAGAATATAAATAAAGATTTGTGGTTTTACTTTGATTATTTTAACCATAAAACTAATCCAAAACACAGCAATGATTTTTGTCAAAAGCACACTTATAAAAGTAATGTTTTATTATATAAATTGTCCTTTTCCTTCAATTAAAAAAGGACAACACTTTAAGCAGTACTCTGATTGTCAATTAGGTTGTCGCCAATTTAGTACAAATTGTCATATGAAACGTATTTAACTTAAATATAATTGCCTATTCAATTAATTATGGTCTAACTTTTTGTCTTTCAAAACCCACCATTGTAGTCAAAGTAGCAAAGCAAATTGGAATTAGTAAAAATGCTTGAATTACAATACTAACAACATAAAAAAGTGAGTATTTAGTTTATAATGCATTAGTGATGGTCTCGGTTATCAACATATCTCAAGTTTGTTTGGGATAATATTCGATTGTTGGTATTTTCTAATATCTTAATTATTTTTATTTTTAGATTAATTATCTTAATTACACGTAACTAATGGCGAAATCATTGTGACAATTTTTTTGAGGAGGTGAAAAAGTAAAAAAGGAATAGGAGAAATAAGATTACAATGTGAGAGCCGCAAAATGAAGTCAAAGAAACCTCACCCGATATTTGCAGTTGTTTTCCAACCTTTATTTAACTTGTGTCTCCATATGCTCAACATTGAAACAGACGCATTTAGTTGTTCACATTGAATCAGATAGTCAACCTGACAAAGACACAGTGAATCCCCTAAACATAACTACTAAAATTTTCTTAAATTATACTAAAACTTCAATCTTTTTTAAAAACTTTTCTTTGAAAAGTATTATATTAACTCTTTTGTTATAATATGCATGCATCTACCAATATAATTTAGTCTAAACCTTAAAATATGAGCATATACTTCTAAAAATGATTTTAAATAAAAAGGTTCTCTTTATGTTTTTACAGTGTACAGTTAAAAAAGGAGAAAACTTTCTGTACCCAAAAATGTGAAGAAACAAGGTTGTAGTAGATTCATGTGTTCACTTCACTTAAACAGGGATGCAAATTAAATTTTACGAAATCAAATTTATTTACAAATATAGTGATTTGGATTGAGTATTTTAATAGAATAATAATAATAATACTCATTGAAAGGCGGTTACACTGTAATGAGGTAATTATCAGGCTTGTAATAACAATAATAATACTCAAATGGTAAATTGATTAAAAGGTACTTCTCTGTCCAAAAAGGATATTAAACTAGCGGGAACTATGAATTTCACCTTCCCTCCTCTTTCAAATTTCTTTCCTTTTTCCCCCAAATTTGCAACCCTCCAACCCTTTTCCATAAACAACAAACCAAATTAAACGACTTTTCCAATATCATTGCTTCAATTACATAATTTGAATGACCCGCTTTAAAAGTTGGGCACCCAAAATTTCACTTCACCAATTCATAGATCATAAATTAGGCATTTGATCACCAATCATTGGTTTAAGACATTCGAATTTAGTGAATTGGCGAGTTGAATTGTTGGTCCAGTTTTCATTCCACGGCACCGACAACTACTGATACATGGTATATAGTAAGATGAAAGAAAACAAATGTTGAGACAAGGCAGAAGAAGGTTGAGAAATAGAGAGCTAACTATATTACCAAAATTGGACTTGAATGATTTCATTTCTTACAACTGTTGACAACCAACCCACACACTCAATCACTCAATAGAGAAGAAAACTAAAACATATACAATTCGGAAAAGGTTAGGGGAACATCCTAAAACAAAATCTAGATTTCTCCTTAATAATTCTTCTTCTGCTACATCAATAAAATGATTATTTTGCTTCAAGCATAAACGGATCCATAGGAGAGCGACATCAAAAGCACCGCAGCTCTTTCTTCCTCCCCGAGCTTCTTCCAATGCGATCGATGCAACAAAACCTCCCTCCCCAACGCGCCGCCACCGATGGCGGCGCCCCCGGCGCCGCCGCTCCTCTTTCCCTTTCTCCCATCCTCGCTGCTCCCCTTGCTTATCCCCAGAATTGCTCTCTTTTTCTTCCTGCTTCTGATCCCGCACGCGTTGCACAGAGACTGAAAAAAAAAAGTGAGATCAACGGTTAGTGTTGGTCCAGGTGGCGCGATCTGGGAAATGCAGATTGTAGTGTAGTGTAGAGTAGTATACTGACCTTAGGCCCTGCCGGACCGCCCCTCCATAGAGGGGTCTTGGTGGTGCCGCAATCGGCGCAGGTTTTCTTCTGCTCATTGTTGCTGCTGGGACTGTTCCCCGAAGAAGGCGCGTTAGGGTTTGAGTCCTCACCCTCCGATCCCTGCACAACAACCTCCATTAATCAAACAAACCCTAATCACAAACCCTTAAACCACTATACAACACTCACTTTTCCACTTGGATCCACCATTCTGATCTCCGAGATCTGAGATTCGGTTAGATTCCGATAACACCTCTCGATTCGGCGGAATCAGAGCGAGGGAAGAAGCATGCAGAAGAAGAAGCAGAGGAAGCAGAGTGAGTGAGTGAGTGTGAAGAGAGAGAGGAAGGGAGAGAGAGAGAGAGAGAGAAAGAGAGAGGGAAAAAGAGAGTGAGAGAGGGAATCGAATCGAAACGACGACGCTCGCAACGCAGACACACGCGCACCAGCCGCAGCAGATCTATTCTTAAAACACCAGACCTTTATAAATGGGATGCCAAAACCCTAACTCATCCCTCATAAAATTACCACAATGCCCCTTCCCTCCTCTTCTTTTCCCTTCACCCGCCAAAACCCACTAAAATCATCAAAAACGCGCCATGCCTTTCCCTCTAACCTTTTCTTAATTCCTCTCATTATTACCATTTCTTACTTCTTATCAATTTTGCTTCCAACCCACCCTCCTTCAATGCACAATTACTCTTCATCATCATGCCCAAATTCTTCCCCCTCACATTATTAAAATGAAATTCATATAATTTTGGCTTCCAAACCAAAATCACTATGGTAACAAATTTAAACCAATATGAGCAACTAGTATTAAAGTGTTGGAGCCTTAATGTAAGGGCAAAAACAACCCTAAACAGAAACAAATCTGAAGGGAGCCAATAACCCTTATTTGAACGTAGTTTCTTTCTTAAAATTGAAAGCAAACTATGGGTGTATATGTATGTATGTATAGGCTTGCCTTGCATTCATTCTCTCATACTTATGGAAACAATAAATTCTCAAGGTAAGTGATGTTAAGGTAATTTCTTTAGGAAATAAGATCCCAACAAAAACTTCTTGTCTGGTCATAGGGTAAAGATGTCTGTCTCCAAAAATTTTCCATTTCATTAGCTGGATAAAGGTGCACATTAGTCAACACTTTAATGACAAACAAGGTTATGGATTATTCCAACATGATTAGAAACTTGTTTAGGTGTTCAGTGTACTGATTTCTTATGTTTATTTATTTATTTCTTGTTTTATTAATCAATGCATCTAAGTCTGCTTTATGTTTGTTTCTCTTTTTCCATATGCAAAAATAGTTTAAATGCACTTCTATTAATTAGTTTTGATCAGTTTTATTCCAAGATTAACAGTGATGGAATCACACAAATCAGACTAAGAAGTTAGGTACACTGCTGGAATATTAAGTGTATCTTTTCCCTTGTCTTGGCACCCATGATTGAATCTAAAAGAACTTTTATTTGTTTGACTATTTTTATTGTAAGTAAAATATGGTCAAACATGTAATAACTAAATATATAATACATCAAATAAAACTCAAAACTTCAGTCTATTTTAATGACCTTGGTTAATATTGTAGACAGACCTTGATAAATAGTGAAGTAAGACTTTAATTTTTTTGGTGAAAATAAATTGAAACATGGAAAATGACATAAAAATATCAAAATTTATTTGAGACTAAAGTAAAAATATTCATTGTTTGTGCCTTATTTAAAATTTATGTCAACCACATAAGTATTTAAAATTGATAGTTTTTGTTATCAATAACAAATGCCAAACAGAAATAGTACAATTTGTGTAAATAGATAGATATTATAGATTTATATTATCAAAAATATAAATAACTAATAACCGCCAACCTAATAAAAAATCTTATTACTATTCATACATTGACTATCACATCTTGAACTTTTAAACATACGTATCAATCACTTTACAAAATAATGAGCAATTTTTATTAAAATTTCATGAAGAAAACCTTTGTTGTGGCATTATTTTCTCTGTGGTTCTTATTTCTGACCTTTCCAATTGTGATTTTTGCTTCCCACCCTCCCAAATGTAATAATCATTTAAAATTTGAAGTTGTGGTGGAAAAAGGCAACCCCTTAAATAAGTCACTTGTTTATTGGCATTGAAGTTTCCACTGACCTGTGTCATGTTTTCCTTTGTCTGTCAACCTTTTCTTTTTAGGTTGTTTTTGTTTCTTAACATGTTGTTGGAAATCAAGAAGAAGATAAATTAGAATAACATAGAGGCCTTGCAAGTAACCAGTTATTACCTTGGGTTATGCTCTGCAAATGTCCAAACAAACAAACATGACAAGTATATTTTAGTGGACCATCTCTTGCACTCTCTTTGTATCGTGATATTACTATTTACAAAGATGAAAAAAAACAGCTATTTGAGTGGGTGATAGTGGTTTGTTTGGACTAATTTGAAAGGAAAAAATGTGAAAAGATAGAAATAAAAAAAATCCATACAAATCTGGTGAGAAAAAAGTGGAAAGTCAAGTGACTTCAAAGAATAAGAGAGAGCAATAATATAAATAACAATGTGCCCATATAATTGATTATAGATGTTTTTTTTTATTTTGCTTTTGTGTTGCAATAATAATAGATAATTAAAAAGTAATATTAAATAGATTAAATAATAATAAATAATTGATATTAAATAAATTATAATAAAATAAACTAATTTAAATTTCCATGTTTTATAAATTAATTTATTTTGATATATTATTATTTTAAATATAAATTTTTTATTTATTAAAAGTTAATAATAATTTTTATTTTAAGTTAAATTTTATTTTAACTCTAATTTATATTCTAAAATTATTTCTATATAAAATTATTTTAAAAAAATATTTTTTATGTCATTTTTTAAATATATAAAAGAAATATTATATTATATTGATGACATTTACTACAAACTTTCTATTCACTTTTTATTTTTTTTTTCAAATTTTATTTAATTCAAAATAAAGCATTGGAGTTACTCGTCATCCAAACGTTTTGATGTTGAATGAAACTTTTATTTATCTACTATTTTTCGTTTGAGAAAAAACATGCAAACAGATGATAACGGTGGCAGAATTTTAAGAATTATTTTGTACAAATCATTTAATATAATAACTAGAGAGGCAAGGTTTCAAAAATAAATATATGAAGAGAAAAGAAGTTGCAAATAGTTGAATTGATGATTAAATCTATGTGGTAAAACAATAATTTATTCTCGCACCAACACATATATGAAATATTAAGTACACAAATAAGAGAACAAAATGTCTAATTACAAAAATCATGAGTTTGTACTAGGGGAGAAAAAAAACAATTTACCAAATGATTGCAGATTAATCTTCTTTTAGTAATTTGTGTGTGTGTTTTTTTTTAAATATATAACTTTTTTTTTCCTCTTATATATGAAAGAAGTGGTGGAAGATACTACAATAGTGAAAACAAGAAAAGAGAAGACTAATAACTAGGAAAAATACTTAAGGCTCACAACTTTGTCTTGGTCAGCAATTTGTGTAACAAATGGTTGACTCTTATCAACATACATCACATAAAGTTTGGTCAGAATCATGATACTTGGAGTTATGAAAACATAAAGTAAACTATCTACAAAAATAGGATATAAACCATCTATCTTGTATTAAGTCCTTAAAATGAAACCATTTTTTCATCATAAAAATAAATAAATGAAAATTAAACCTTTTAGCATAAAAAATGTTTTAAATATAACATATTGTTTATTTTTACTATTTTCCTACTCATTTAAATAAGCAAGAGAATATTTTATATTTAATTTATTTATCCAATCAATGCATATGGTGAAAAAAATAATTATTCTTCTTATCTCTTGTGAAAGAGTGAAGTCTATAATGTAAACAAAGTGGGAAAACAACAATGATACATTTGACATATTGTCAACAAGAAAAGCCTGTAACATAAAATAGTGAGGACATTATGTGATGGACAGCAGAAAGCAATTTGAGATGGTGATAAAGGATGATAGGAACATAAGTGGGTGCATAACAAGTGAACAAAAGTGAAGCTTATTATGCAACAACATTAACTTTATTTGTTAGTACTGAGGTTGACTTTTGTAATACCATAAAACTTGATTAAAAATCAAATACATTAATAACTGTGACCATTTCTTTTTCTTAAAAAAGAAGACCAGACAAATTGAAGAGTTAATAAGCAAATGTTGGCAACACCTTTTTGCTTTCTATTATTCTCTGTAGTCTCTTTTGGGACCACCTATATTGGACCTCTTTATTTTATTTTATTTTTTTCATTTATATCCTAATTCAATTTCATTCTTGCAAGTTTTGATTTTTTTTATTATTTTCCATATATACTTTTTAATTATGGGTTGTTCTTGCCATTGGAGAGTTGCAATGAACTCAATCTGACAGGACACCAATCATTATACACATACTGATTTCGAATCACTATAGTTTGCTAAACATCTAATTATTTTTTTAATAAATTTATGGGGGACTAGAATGTTTAAGATTAGATGGAATAATACTTTACAATTTATTTAATAGGTTGTAACAAAAGCATACTAACAATTGAGTCTTAAGTTAGTTAATGTTTATTTTAACTATTATTTCATTTAAGATGTGCTTGACATCCAATAAAAATAAACGAGTTTTAACATGTGTGTGTGTGTGAGAGATGTGGTATTATTCTAACAATATCTACCCAAAAATACCTTAACCATCAAATAAATTAATGGTGTCAAGATTAATAGTTGCTAGTAATCATTATTAAGTTTAGTTAATGAAAGGAGAGAAAAAATTGTTGGAGAATATTATTAAAGAATATTATCAATACATAAGATGTCCATAAACTGTCTAATCTATTTTAAATTATCAAAATTGATTAAAAGAACGAACCCACAAAAAGCTGATTAAATAGAGATGCCTTTATTATATTACATCAGATTTTGGATTCAATTTTAAAAATTAAATCAACTTAATTCAACCTGAATATGTTAAATTATCATACAACTCATATTTGTATAAGTAGAAATCTATAAAATTATCTTACCAATTCATATATATCATAATTTCATTATCTATCTATTACAGTTTATTAGGATTGTGTTACTTTTGTTTCATTATCCTTTTTCATTTCAATAAATTTTAAGCCCATTTTATCGAATATTATAATTTAAAGATAATAGTTAATGTACTAATATTAATAAACAATATTGATACACAACCAATACTTTTTATAATAAACAATATTATAAAGTACTTTAGTAGTATTTTAACCTTATTACATTTTAGTGTATTTACTTTTAATTAAATATTTTCTAAGGAAAACTAAAATGTTACACGTATCTTTGTTAATACAACTAATACTATGGTAGACTTTCGGATTTATGTCACAGCAACAGGCTTTTCTTACAACTAATACTATTGTAGACTTTCGGATTTATGTAAAGTAACAAGCTTTCCCTCAAATAAATTCATACCATCATATAATAAAAAGGTATCCAGTCAGTATACTAAATTTTATTCTACACTTCTTAGGAATTTTCAAAATTAGGATAAATAAAACAACATTCAAATAAAAATATTCAACCCATTTAATCTTAATTAATTTCAATAAAACAACTTCCGAAAATTAATCAAAAGATCAATCCACCGCCTCTTAATTGGTTGAAGGGTGTAGATACCTAATAGATGTTGGATTCTACTAACGGATAGAATGACCCACCTGATTCAATTCAGTTTGATATCTCTAATTAACGTAACATTAACGAATTAGTGTAAATCTTAAACCTATTACACCTTAAGACGGTCGTTTGTGATGCTTTCCCATGGGTAGTAGCATATTGATAATCACGATTGCCCAGCTATGAAAGAGCAAAAGCTTCAAAGCACATACAGGAATAACACTAATTTTCGATTGAAATTTAGAGTAGATCATAAAATTGGTTTCGGAAAAACATATTTACCCAAATCAAATACTGACCCCAGTAAATCTTTACCAATACAACTATGACTCGATAAAAGTAGCACTCGAAGCCGCATTGAACAAAACCCCCCCCTCTGGCATATGTCCAGAGTCCCTGCCACAGCAACATATAAAATCCCTTCCAGATATTTCTCACCAGCATTATATATTTTTAATACAGAAAATTCTGCTGAAAAGGTCATTATGCTGCTGCTGAATCCACCAATGCCTTCTTTACTTGGACATGGTAGCTAAACTGACCCTCCCCCTGCACCTCATAAACCACGACGGACACTAGACCAGACTGTAAGCAGACACAAGGTGCAATAACTGACCCTCCAAGACTTATCTGACAAGCACCTACAAATATTGAAATCAAATAGTTTAGAAATAATGCTGAGGCTTCTTTATACAAAATAAGCCAAAATTATACATATGATTTCTGATCTAAAATGACATGGAAAGCATTTACCTTCTCAGCTGAAGTTGAATCCACCAGACGGGACTGGGAGCTCACTTCCAAAAGCAAAACCAGGTTGAGCACCATCTCCTGCAGGTAGGGTCTCGTCTTCATCTTCCAACCAGTATGTTTCAAGAATTTTAACAGCCTTTTCGTAGATTTCGTTGTTGTCATGACTCTGCAGGTTTTCAATTTTCTCCAATCCCTCAGCATCATCTATCATCTGTGCATACAAGTTGACATCTCCAGTGTTACCTAGGCTCTTCTCAGCTTCTCCAACCTTCAGAATATTCTCTAAGCCTTCTAAACAGACAGTGACAATTCTTGGGTCCGGACAAACAAGAAGATCACAAAGTGGCTTTATGCAACCCTGAGCCACCAAGTACCTTAAAACACCATAAAAATAAGTGAATGTCATCATAAAGTCATAAAAAAGTGTGAATTATAAGGAAAAAACCAATCACTGGAAAACACATACTTAATCTGGTCATGAGTTCCACCAGATGTAGCATTTGAGATTGCCCAGGCAGCTTCCTTTTTAATGTCAAACTCAGCATTTTGAAGAAGATTGACAAGGGGGGCAACCAAACCAGCTTCAATAACAGCCTACATAAGTTTTATCAACAAACAAAATGAGTAAATCTTGTGCGTTGCAATAATAGTGTATGCATAAGGTTTTCAATCAATGATTCAAATCATGAATTGGAATTGTAAGATTCATGACAAACAATTAAGATTCACATATATAGTTAACAAGGTCATAAAAAAAACATATTCATTACTCATGATCATGATCAATAATAATAAACTTAAATCTGAGAACATTTTAACACGAATGAAACGTATAAAAAATATCAATAGGTAAACAAGTTATATTTCTTTTTTCACCTGATAATATAACAACAAAGAATACAAGAAGAGTTTAAAGATAGCCTCATCAAAGAGGAGAGACAAGTATAAAAAAATACAAGCATTGAAGCAGGGGACCGTTCCAATAATGAATGAAACCAGCAATATATTTGGAGACGGAAGAACTGTACAGTATGGGAGAGACAGAATGGAGAAAAAAGTAGGGTTTCTTTCTAAAATAATTCGTGTGGGTCGTATTAGAAGGTTCAGATTGATTAATTCACCCCCTTTGCCTCACTTTTTATTAAAAAGAAAAAGAAAAAGGCATTTTCAGAACCAGGTCATGCACAATCTGCTCCAATTACATGTGGCATGCTGGTCACAAACTGAATTGTGTGACGCAGAAACTTGTAGCAATTCAGCACCCAAAATGATTCAACTACATATCATTATCATTGAAACCGAGAATCACATCAAATCACAATTCCTGCAATTTTGACAACACAAATACACACACACAAAGACTTGCTTTCAGCAGCTCAACACAAACAACGTTATAATTAATAGACACCACTTTTTTCCTTGGGGAAGGTAGATCAATCATCATTCTCCTGTTGGCATATCCAAGGAGAAACTAAACCTTGGTTCGAATTCCACCATATATTCACCTTAACTGTGCTTATTGTGCATAATGACAGAATCATAAACAAATCTACAATAACAAGCTATAATCAAATGTTCTCAACAACTCAATTCAATTTAACATGTACCCAAGTTCAAGACAACAAAATCACCAAAAGTAAAACCTATAAAAACAGTGACAATCGGACTTTGCTGGCTTACCTGTATCTGTTCCTTATTTCCAGCAGTAATGTTTGATATAGTCCAGCAAGCTTCTTTCTTGATGCTTTTCTTATGATTTTGATTCAAGAGATTCAAAAGGCAAGGGAGTGCACCATGATTGATAATAGACTGATGGAACAAAAAAAAAAAATCCACCATTATTAGGAGATTCTTTGAAGAACAATATGCATACACAACACAGACGATAGCAACAGAAGCAGACAATCCAAATTCCTCTTGTAGAGGCGAGGACTATATTATACTAACTCTTCAACAAACTGAGTTCAACAAGAAAATAAATAGTATCAAGAGGATTACTACAAATGTTGACAAGCCATTACCTGAGTTTGCATGTCATCTCCAGTTACAATATTTCCCACAGTACGAAGAGCAGGAATTAGCACTGAGGGAGACTGGTTCCTGGAAAACACATTCATACAAAGTTAAGGCATAACTAGCACAATAGAATCCATTTAAACAGGTACAGTAGAACGAGTACTTACAAGAGTAGCTGCACCAATCTGGGACATACACCTGCTTCAATCACTGCTTGAATCTTGTCATTTGTGCCATCGGAAAGATATGATAATGCCCAGCAAGCATCTGTCAAAACTTCTTCATCATTGGAGAAGATCAAGCGCTCAAGTGCTGGAAGTGCTGGTCTCACCTGTCCATTAAATATAGCAATAAGAATACACTAACAGAAGCTATATCAAGAGCTGGCTATATCAAGAGCTGAATGAACCGATAAAGAGATATTTACCTGCTCAAACGGAGGCTGTGGCTTACCCCTACAAAAGTTAGATAACGTCCATGTGGCATTTCTTAACATTGAAAGTTTTGCATGTTCATTCAACTGAGCCAATAGTGGGACGAGGGCGCCATGGCTGAGCACTAGATCTCGACACCTAGGGGAGTCACCAGCAACATTTCCCAAAGCCCACACAGCCTAGAATTTTCAGGTGATTAATGTTACAGTAAAAATAAAAGGCAAGATGCATGTGCTGTCCCAGCTGCATTCAAACACATACCTGCTCCCGAACATCATCACTAGGCGAACTAAGCAGCTTGACAAATATAGGAACTGCCCCATGATCAATGACCACCTTAGTGTTCTCAGAAGTCCCCGATGCAATGTTTGTAAGAGCCCAAGCAGCCTCAAACTAAACAAACAACAATCAACATAAATAACTAACAAATTTCAACCACAAGGAAAAACACAAGAATAAGATGCAATGCCAAAGGGACCACGAACCTGAAGTTGAGGGAAATCCTCCCTGACAAGAAACTCAACAAAACGCGGAACAACACCAGCCTGAATAACTTCCTCAATCGGTGGGCTCCGTTCTATAACAATCAATAACCATGCATGACCACATAGAACCCAAGCAATATATGCTACTAGGCGATCAACAACAAGAAGAATTTAGAAGCACAATATTCACGAAGCAGACTTACCAATTGAAAGCAGCTTGCGAAATTGCGTGGTGGCTTCAAGTTGAAGACTATTATCATCCGACCAAACTCCAGCAACCATAGCAGGAAGACTCTCTAACTGCACAAATAAATAAGCATAAAAATCGGTTCTATAACTAACTATCATTGCAGTATCAAACCACGCGATCAAACCCTAATTCGTACAAAGCAATAACCAGAAAGCAAAAGAATGCAAAGAGTGACGAAAGAGTGGCGATGTACCTTCTTGTCGACAGTGGAAGCCTGAAGAGGAGCCGGAAACTGTTGCTGAGCTTGGAGACCTTCGCGACGCTTCTTCTGCAAGCTCTCTTCGCGCTTGCTCTTTCGGATCTCCACCATATTATCCTCTCTTCGGCGACGACCCTCGTCAGCATCAACGGCAACCTTGTAACGGTTGCGGCGAACCTCGGTTCTGGCATTTGGCCTGAGAGACATGGTTTGGGCGGAGATGAGATGGATGAAGAACAGCAGCAGAAGAAGAATTTGAAAAACCCTAGCTAGATACTTGATACTAAAGATTGGAAATGGATAGTTAGGTTTATGTAATGTGAGGGTTTGGATCTTGGATCTAAACCTTGGCACTCAATGCGGGTTATGGATCCAAGCCATGGGTCCTCCTCAATAATAAATCATACCACAATCATAATGAGACCTAATGGTTTAAACTTTCAACGGTCATTTCATCCAACCATTAAATTATTTATTAATCATTTACATTTTAACTTTCCAGCTGATTAAATTAATATAATAATAAAGTTCTGAATTTTTATATTAATGTTAACAATAGTAATAGTTTTTAAACTACACACAATCATATGACAAATTTATTGCTTTTTATAATAATAATAAGTTCCATCCAGGTGGTTTCTAATTTATTAATAGCTAACTTGCCATAAATATCTTATACAGTGATTTTGATTAACTTAGGAGAATGATGTAAGTAAAATAAATCCTAAAGTAATATATACTTATGTTTTGCAATAAATCCTTATTTATCTTTATTTTAACTCATATTTAATTTAATATTAAATGGTTAAACTTAGACAATAATGAATTTATGTTTAGGATAGTCATTTAATAGCAGTTATTTGTGCAAATTTTCTGATGAAAATTTGCACTTATTTAGTTAAATAATGTTATTCTTATTGTGTGAAGATAAGAGAGGATGTAATGATATCTACAGTTCTCAAAAAACAAAGGATAAAGTCATTCATTTTTATTTTTATATAGCTTTTTTAAACCTTAAACCCTAAAACAAATGATGAAACTCTTCATTTTTATTTCTGCATAGTGTGAACTAAAATACGAAATACCTATAAGTGGATAGATGGTACATAATCGATTAAAGTTATTTGTATAAAATATGTAAAACAGTATGAAGGGTGTTTGACGATAATCGATTATGGTGAGGATAATCCATCATCATAATAGATTATGGGTATATATTATGGGTGTGTGAGTTTGTTTTCCTGACTATATTTGTCTCTGGTTTATGTATGCATGAGTAAGATTTCATTCTCTGGATGAAATGCATGTATAGAGTTGTTGAATTTGGTCATTTGGTTGCTTCATCGAACACTTATTTTCGTGGTAAGTTTTATTTGAATTTTTGCTTTGTGGTCCAGAGATATCAATCTTGTTATGGATTATAAATGATGGTCTGGGTTGTAAACGAATGTTGTAATTCAGAGATGGAGTAGTGTGTGAGATGTAAAAGAGTGCAAACATATGATTACTAGTATGTGTTGAGGGCTTATGAGATGATGACAGTGTTGGACTGGTGATGGTGATGTTGTTGTAGTAGTCATTTGAACTTACTGGAATGTCAAATATTTAAGATGACAGGTTATGATTTTGTATAATAAATATATGAAATTTAATTGTATTAATTTTGAATGGATGATGTTATTGTTGACCATACACATAATAGGATAGAATTTTTATTGCATTAATATTCACTTTAAGATTATTTGAATTGAATCTATTTACCTCAGAGGATGAATTATTGATTGGTGTAGGAGATAATTACACCATCCAAATTAATCTTATTTAATTATAATTTATTTTTAAGTATAAAGATAAATCTATAATATTGTATTTTTATCAATTAAAAAATTTAAAATATTAATTAAATTTATCATATCATTTTATAAACTTTTCACTCATCTTATCATTTATCTTTTAATCTGTCTCTTGTAGATTTTTAAAATCTTAGTAAAAAGAAACTTGAGTTGCTCAATATTTCATAACAATGACAACAAATTGGTTTAAAATTTTATTCTGTCACATAAAAATCTGGTTCTTTATCAATTTTAAAGAATCAAAGTAGTAATTGTTTATTTTTATTTTTGTCATGAGATTGAAATATACAAATATTAATTTTTTTCATTAATAACTTATTTAACAAATTGATTCTTCAAAAATACATTATTTTGTGGCCTCACTTCAATTTTCTATTGAAGCAATTTGAGATTGTGTTGCCTACTTATTTTAGTTAAATTATGATTTATTTTCTATTGAAGTATAACTTATTTATAACACTTCAATTATAGTTAAATTTTATTAAAACTTACAAATTCACTTAAATTATATATAACTAATTCTAGAAGTAACTTTATAAAGAGTTCATTAAACAATGTAAAATTTATAATCTAAATCTAATTACTTGTAGAACACAGTCTAACCAGGTAAAAGAAATCTTAAGATATAAAAGAAAGCAGAACTCACTTGAATCAGTAAGTTAAGGAGGAAAAACATTCAGACAATTAAAATGTAATGTAAATCAGTAGTTAAATCATCTAAGATATTATCTTTTTCATCTGATAAAACTTGTTAAACCTAAAAACATTTGCAGAATAAGTTAGAAAAAGGCAACATAAAGATATTATGATATTATAAAAATGTAAGGAACTTATTCTAAGAGAGAATCTAATCTACTGGACTTGATGATGTTCGTTCAACCATGATCTAATTAGTGCAGTTTATTTAAGGATTTTTTTTATAAACAAATTGTGAAAACCAATGAAAGTGTTAAGAAAAAAAAGAAAGAAAGAAGAAACAAAATTATTACATTATTTGATCAAAATTAAAAAAATGTAATAAATAAACTTATTTTAGTAACTTTACCTAAAATAATTGTTTAAATTTATACAGTATATTGTTATATTTTATTTCCATCATACTTGTAACAGAAAATTTCTCACTTATCCCTAGTTTAATATTATCCTATTTATTTGAATGATGTTGCCGTAAACAAGCCAAATCATTCAAATAAGTTTTGTCTTAAATTTTACAAGATTTTAAAATTAACAAAAAAAAAGTTAAAATTTTAATCATATAAAAATATTTTTATTAGTTAAATAAAGTAAAATTTATATACAAATAATGTAACATATAGTTTTAATGTTATTTTTACATTTATCAATTAACGTGATAACTAAATTTATTAAAAATATTTATATTTATTTCACATATTAATCTTCAGCTTTCAGATGAAAATGTGCCCGTTTCCTTTTTATTCTATATGTCATTCCCATTTTTTTCCAATAATTTTAGTCGTAATATTTAAAAAAAAGTCGTAATATTAATTTAATCTCCAATTTACATCATTTAAATGTTTATCTCGTACATTTTGATTAATTAAATCCGCAGTGTATATTTACCCTCTGTGGACTGACACTGGGTCTCACAATACCAAACATGTTATTTCTTATAGTTAACATTTTTCCTGTAAAGAATTTCCCACCATGTCATTGTTAAAGAAGATTAAATGTCCAAACAACACAAACTTCTAAATCTTTTTCTTCATCCTTACTAAAACTCTTCTTTTGGTCCAAACCATTCTCTCTGCTTGCACATATAAGTCCATTTTTATGTATGAATATGTCATCTTCATTAGACAAAAGTTATATTTTGATTGTTGAAATATGAAAATTTTCTCAAACATTACATGAGGAATCATTCCTAGTAAATTAACTGTGTGTATAAATGCTTCTTTTGCACTTCCAGAGGCTAAAAAATTATACTTTCCCACCAGTTCACACAAAGGTGTAGCTTTTATTTGGAGATGGAAATACAGATAATGGGTTCTCTCTAGTAAGAGTTGTGATTTGTGGTTGAGATCCTCTTGGTGGAGAAGAATGAAGAGCAGAGACCTGAAGTACCTCTCTTCGAACATTTTCTTGTTTCTGTGATATTCTTAGTGCACGAAGTGCAGTAAGGTATAAAGCATGAGCTAGGAAAACTGTGGTTAAAGCAAACACCCCTGCAGCACAGAACAACCCTTCTCTGATACTAAGGCAACTGGGTTTAGGCTTCCACCAATTCTTCAGATGCCCTGACTCTACACTCACTCCTGCCAACAACAGAATCTCCCCAACTGCAAAGCAAATCCTACAACACATGGCCAAAACATAATACTAATGAACTTTCCACTTAATTTGAAAAAACAGATAAATTACAAGACTATGAATATGTGGCAGTACCATAGGACCATGACTTGAAATAAGGAACTATTTGTTATGTAATAGGTGGAAAAATTACAACTTTGTGACTTTTTTTCTTACCAAATTGTAACGAAGAAGAACCCAGCTTGCCATGTTAATGACTTGGCAGAAGCAGAATCAGGATCCAAGGAGAGTAAAGCAGGAGATGAATTACTAACTGCTATTAACATGTAAGTGTGCTGAACCAATATGGCAAATGCTAGTCCAATGAAAGCAGAAGAAGCGCATAGCAATGGCATTTTCCCACTACCACTGTAAACACATTCAGATTTACTTCCCTTTCCATTTTCATCTGTGCTCATCCACATCACCTGCCATATCAACTCCACAACATTACAAACCATGGTCATTTCTTTTTATTGTCTTTGGAGTAGCTGACAGATATGTAATTTTCAGACATATTAACAAAACCAGTACCTTGGAACGTGTGGCTTCTGCTATGAGGCACAGAATGAAGCATAATAGTCCCAATAGTATTGTGAGAGCCATAAGAAAAACACCTGTTTTGCTACTCAAATCTGTTTTTCTTCTTCTTGGTTCAAGGTCAGCATGTGTGACTGCCATTATTGTTTGTGTTTAGGAGAAACACGATTCACACAACAGATTTTTATGTTTGTAGTTCAATTTTTTATGTTATGCAGAAACATTTGAAAAGAATAAAAACAGAATTGCTTGGGACAAAGGTTGCTTAAAGGTCAGAGATTCCCATGTTGTAGGATTTGATACCATGACATTCACACAAGGGACGTTGCATAATTTAATTAAAGCACTAAAAGGCTAGCTTTGAAGGGTACTGTTTGATGAGGATAAAGCTTGTGCTCATGAATACACCACAATCTTTACTCCTCCAAAGTATACTAGCCTTTCAGTCAATTCAGATTTCGTAAATGTTCAAAAGCGAGAGAACATTTATGCATGCATTACCCTTAAAGGGTATTGTCATGTACTAAGTATGAACAGTGCTAAATCATTTTCTGACATAGCATCTAAGATTAATGTGCTCTATTTGCAGCCTTGACATAAAATTAAGGTTGTTTCTCTTGTGATCTAACCATACCATTGAATCTAGTCACTGAAATAGCCTCAAAGCAATGATAATCAAACATGATCTATACTCTCTTATCCCTCCTTAATGTTACTGTCACGTTATATCATCTATTATACATATATTTTTCTATTTATTTATTGTTTATTGATCACTAGATGTTGAATAGTATATAAGGTGTCCAAATATGACTTTTGTAAGATCAATGTGTATTTGACTCTGCAAACCCCATAACAGTGAGAGTTATAGCCTTTTATCTCCTAGAGAGAAAATGAGAAGAAAAAAACAAAACTGAGTGCTAAATTAGAAAATGTTTGATGAAAAAATCTTTCTGAAAAGAGGTATAAACCAAAACTGAGCAGTTTGGACTTTCTTGAAAGAAGATATCTTTCTGCAAATGTTTGTTAAACTTAAAAAATTAGAAAGTTAAATGATTCTTTGTTTCATATTTAGAATAAAGAAATGTGAGATGCTAAGTGGAATAAAATATTATATTATAATAAATAATAATTTATTTAATTTTTCAATAATTGTATTTTATTTTTGTGGTTGTGAAAGTATCATTACTTTATCCTTTTCTAAAGATTTATGTTCTTTGTGGTAGGCTTGAAGTGCAGCAGCACACAAGTACAAAATTTAAAGGAGGGATTTTACAAGTTGAATAAAACATGTTTGAATGAGCTTCTTTTAATAATTTTTTAAAACAAGTAAGAAGAAATAATATTGGATTTTTTATAAATTAAAATTAACTTAAATATAACTTAATTCTAATTTATAAAAATATCTAATGTTTATAAAAAAAAAAAGTCTTGCATCCACAGTGGAGAAATAGATGCTAAAAGCTAATTGATGTGAAAGGAATAAATTGATAAATAAAATTGAAGTCGGTTAGAGTGACGCTTCGAGAATAATATGGTGAGTATCCTTTTGTTTAAAAAAAAATTAAAATAAATCCTAATTTTAAAACATTATGAATATAATTCTTTCTGCAATATTAGTTAAACAAAAAATGTTTTGAATTATTACAAAATTTCTATGTATTTTAAAAGTCATTGTGCAATTAAAATAGTGTTGCCTGCGATAAATTATATATACACGTCCAAAAGCATGATGCCAAGTGTGTTCATTTTTTACTGTAACAAAAAATATGTACTTAGAAAATTAATTATTATAATAAATATTAAATATATATATATATATATATATATATATATATATGTAAGTTAGTTATATTTTATGAATTTTTATAATATTTAAAATTTTTTAGTACAGTAACTAATACAATTAATTATGTTTGTAATGATAAAATCCCCAACATCATGCAAGGTAGGATATAAGATTTCAAAATATTTTATTCAATTTTTATGATAATTTTTTTTTTGAGATCTTAAAGTACTATTTTATAAGATTAAAGTAATATTTTATAAGATTCATAATAAATGTTTTTAGTAAGAGAGATTTTATTTTCTTTTTATCATTTTGAAGATCTTTAAAGTACTTATAGAAGATTTTTTTTTATGGTGAATATTTTATATCTCTCTTTTTTTTAGAGATAGATCTTGTAAATAATATATTTTATATTTAAGATTAATGTTGAAAACTTTACACTGAGAACGCTTTAAGATCAATTCTGAACTATCGAAATTTATATTTAGAGTGAATTCTTTTTTTTCTCTCTTAAAAACTCTCTATATTTTTTTGTCCTAGTTCTACTTGTAATATTTTAAAGATTCTCAGATGCAAAGAGCTTAAAATGGTACTAAGTAAGTTTATTCAACTTCTTATTAATATTTTTAGTTATTTTGGGTGATATTTTCTTGAGTTTTTGGATGCCATTTATGTCCTTTTAACTTCCTTATTATTCTAAAATTGTTTCCTTTAATAATCACTCTCAGATAAACAGAGTTAATTTGATCAATGATAATAATTGATTTTTAATCAAATTCTTGACAATAAATTATTGACAATTTGATTTAATATCCTTGACAGATAAAATTTTTGTTTTGAAATACTTGTATAATTGGTTAGCCTGGGTTTTAATATATTAAATTTCAAAACCCAAAGCTAGCTTTGAATTTTGTTTGGTCCATTTGAGAAGAAATGATTATTTAATATGAGATGTGCACAAATTATAAAGATGTAATAGAAACTTAAAATGTATAAAATTGAATTTAAGAGTCCAGAAGCAGATAAGTTTAAGAGTTATTTGGAAATTTTGATTTCCAAAAAATAATGGATGAAACTTCTTTAATGTTTTTTTAAATTGTTTTAATTTTTTTAATAGTTGTATACACAGTTAAAATATTTTAAACAAAAATATTTAATAAATCAGTAAGTTTTTTTAATTTGAATCATTTGCAAATTGTAGTTTTTATTACCTCTCAAAATAATTAATGAAAGTAAATAAGTTGTGATGAAAAATGATAATTAATTTGTAATTAACAGAATATTAACTAATTGAGTTTAATTTTGACACCTTCAGTGTAAAAAGTTTACAATGTCTGGTAATAAGAAATTGCCATAGACATGCATGAAAATGATTTGAAAATGAAAATTTGATTGGCACTGTAAGATGTGCATGAAAAATCAATGATTACATAACAACGTAAAAATATTTATATGCATGAAAAATAGTTTGTATAATATGAATAAATAAATACAATAAAATTATCAGTTAATGTAAAAAGAACTTAATAACCAACTATAGAATAAAAGATAAAAATAATAATATAATTTGATTAAAGGAAAAAATTACATGTGTCTATAAATTAAAAAAATGAGAAAACTTTAAAAGAAGAAACTATAATTAAACGAGAAATTAGAATTGTTTTGGTGTGAAATTAATGTACTCCTTTTATAACAATAAAAAAACAAGTACTAAGGTAAAACTTTTCTAATGAAACTTCTGAAACATTTTGTCCTAAACCTTATTCTTTCTCTTCTTTTTTTTTTTATATTTTCTTCTTTTGTTTCACAAAACAACAAATTATTGCATGAATGTTTATTTTTCTCCTTTTAATTTTGATTTGTAACATTATTTCTTTCGGGATTAGATCTTTAGTTAGTAGGATATTCATCCAATAGGTTTTGAAACATAGTAAAATTATTTTTACTCTCTAATATTTTCTTGTGATTGAGAATTTTAATTTTCTCAACTAATTTCTAGAATTTTTTTTAATTGGTGCTTTGATTGTTTTTTGGAGCTAAAAACTTGTATAGATATTTTGATTCTTAGAGTTTTAAGGTGTTTAGATTTTTTTTTTTATTATTTCAAGTCGATTCAAGGAATAAAAAGGAGTTAATTTAATTTACTTCATTTTAGTTGGGTTAAGAAATTTTTTAGATTTAATTAAACTACAATATAATAGAGATCATTTATCTCATTATCAGTTCAAGTTAATTAGATTAAAATATTAGAGGCCATAAGAAAGTGGTCGGAAGTTCCTTGCACACTACAAACTCAAACATTGACTGATTGATATGAATATCAATTATACTGAACTCACCGTAATCATTGTTTGATATTATTATCAATCTATTCTTATATTTATTAGAATATATGATACACGAAGAAGAAGATGATTGTGATATGATATTTTTGATATGAGATGAATTGTCTTGAAATACATCATAATAAATATTGTTAATTTTTAATTATAGATTAATTTAATTTTAATTAACTGGCCCTTTTGTATAAATGTTTTGATTTTCTATTGTTGTGATTTTTTATATATGAGTTATGTGTTGTCAAGTGGATACACAGTGAACACAAATGAAAGTCACATCAGAGATCACCAAGATCCACAATAACCAGTGGTTTATGTGTGTCCGTAAATGTAGCTAGCAGTGATTTCAACCTATATCTTTTAATTATTTTCAACTCGTCACTACAATCACTTTAATCAGTGTTCGATTCCATATCATTGCCCGTGGTTTAAAGTATAGCTTTTAATTTATTTTCACTTCATTACAGTCACTTTGTTAGTACAATCATCCCATTGTACTTCAAATCACTTCATCTTCAAAGTTTTCAAATTCTCAAAGCTTCACACTTCAAATTTGCTGAATTTAAACTTTCCTAAACACTATAAGAAATTTAAATGCATACGCATAGAGGTGGTGATGAAATTTTGCGTGGTGGATCTCATGGTACCGTAAATGAAGAAAAAAAAAATGGCATAAAGTTAAGCGACAAAAATGAAGCAGAAGATTGATTGAGGCACATATATAAGACTTTTGTTTTAGCTTTCTTTATTGGAATTTCTTGCGATAGGGCGTCCCCTACCAAATGTCTATGTTTTTCTTGGTAGTGTGTTTTGTCCTTTTAGAGCAAGCAATGATGCTCCCATAGACCATGTTCTTAACAAAACCTCCAAACTCCTGAACCAATGCTTTGAAACAATTGGTCCAGGTTTTGTACATGGGCCACCGTAAGTTTTAGGTATATTGCAATATCTCCCTTTAACGTTGTGGAAAAGAATTGTGGTGTGACACCTAGTACCAACACTGAGGGTAGTGTTTTCTCCACTAATTGCTAAATAGCTTATGTTTTGTATCTCTCTGCCATAACCTATGTTCTTCCATCTATCAAACCTATAACATCCTATTACATGAGTGTGCCATAGAGATATATCTCATTGTAGTAATGTATTCACCAAAGTCTGTAATAATAACCACACTTTTTCTTCTTTTTTTTATAGATTCGAACTAAAAATATGTTACCTAGTCCATAGCCACTTAAGCATCGTGTTCAATCAATTCAACTATAAATCTTTCTCTTTTCTATTTATGTTCAAGAAATATTGTATAAAAATATAAATAAAACAAAAACAAAATGTCAACTGTCTCACCCCCATTTGGTTATGATTTTAACAAAATGATTTATTTCAACATTTAATTAATAAAATAAAAGAATTAAGTTCATATGATTACCTGTTTGTCCTTGTTTGAACCCAACTTTTTTACTCACACGGCATAATTATATTGTTCTATAAACTATATTTCACTAAACATAATAAACAAATGACATTTCAATAGATATAATATATGAAAAAATAATAAGTGTGAATATAACATGTCTTTTTTTTTTTTCATTTTTGTGTCTTGTCTCCTCTTTTCTGTATTCCAATACTTTTGTCTCTACTCTTTTAATCATAGTTGTTTTGCTCACAAAAACTTTCTTCTTCATTTTCAGTCTCCTTTGCCAATCTCCACGTATGTATTCATGATTGGATCATCCATTCACTTATCTATCATTTTAATTTTTAGAGTTCTTACTTCAACTCTAGTTACTCTCAATCTCTTCCATGTTTCAAACATACTTCGAATATCATACTTTAATATGAATTTTCTACTCATTGAAATCCCTTTCAGATATCATCACTTGTATGTTTATAGATTGATTTGTTTCACCTTCATTTAAATACAAGTATTCTTTGTAGTACATTTGTTAGTTTTGATATTTGAGTAGTTTTTTTTTTCTTACAAATTTAAAAAGTTTAATTATTGTTATCAATTTATCATTTTGTTGCTCTTTCAGAGACAAATTGACTTAAATTAAAGATATTTTGAATGATAACATCACATATTAAATTTATAACTGATATAGATTAGATTAAGCAACATCTACATATCAACTCATAAAGTATCTAAAATAACCTATATAAAAAATTAATATTCTAAGAATATAAATTTTAAACCAATACAAAAATGTCCTACTGTAGTTCAAATATAATAATATAAAAAATAAAATAAAATTACTGAACAATTACTTTTATACAAATAAATAAAATAAAGTAAAACATGAAAGAAAAATAAGTTAAATGACTATTTTTTTTAACGTGGTAAATGTTCGCATTCATACTTGATTCCCAGTACTTTTTTTTTTCAGCACCTCTGTGACCAGATTACATAACAATATAATAGTCTTAAAAATCATTGAAAATATATACAAAAATTAGCATCAAATCATTGTACGTGTTAACTTTAGGAAATTGTAAACCCACTGCTTAAATTTTGTTACAAGTGTGAGTCAATTTATGTACTACTATGATAATCTTGTCAAAATTGTTACCAAAATTAATTATTCGAAAAAATTATTGTCGAAAGAGTCAATTTAAATTAAACATACTTTAAACATTAAACCACCACTTTTTATATTTTTAATTGAGTATTCATTATTTTTTTTAATTTATTAAGTATTTAAAAATTTTATATGTTTTAATTTAAGTTCTGTCATTTTATTTTTTCGATAATTTAATATTTTTTATTAATTTGTCTTGTCATCTTACTCACTTAGTTGTACTTACTTAAATTTCTAGTCAATATAAAATGAAATTATAATTAGTATAAATAATAAATATTTTTTGTTATTTTTAATAAAAATGTATTGGATAATAAGAAATTGTCTGTCACTTCTATTTATGTAAGTCAACAAGAAGTATGACGACTTCATTATCCAATATGTTTTAATAAAAATAATAAAAATCACTTCTCATTTTATATTAACAATAATATCATTTTATATTAACTACAAAATCTCACATTTAACACCTAAAGACAAGTAAGTAACATGACTAAATAAGACAAAATTACAATTACATCATCTAGTTCAGAAAATAATTAGACATAAAAGCTCAATTAAAAAATATATGTATAAATATTTTAAGTATTTAATAAATAATAAAATTTAATTAAAAATATATAAATTTATGAATAATTTAAAATTTAATTAAATCATATCAAAAAGCATCATGCTATGAAATCTCTATTTCATTGTACATCTCATATAATCTTCTTCAATCTGTTATTTAAATTTCTCAAAAGAGTGTTGACATAATCAATCCATGTTTACTTCTCAATTGATTGACTTTTGTTAATTTTTGGTTTTAGACCAACAAAGAACTTTGTACTTCTTAAAAAAAATTTTGGATCTAAACTAATTATTTTTTCCAATAATGCTTATGTTTCCCATCACTTCACCAAGATATTTAGCAAAATCAACATGATAATGTGATAGAAATTTTTCCACAAACACATTTTATAAAGAAAAAAAATAACAAGTTAAATAAATATTTCTATCAGTTAAACTTAATTTATGACAAATTTATGTGTAAAAGTTCTATAATAAAAATTATTATAAAATTTCTTTTTAATTTATGTATAAATTATTTTTAATTTTAAAAAAATGTTTCATGTTTTTCTCTCTCTTATAAATATTTATAATTAAGTTTTTTAAAAATTTATTTATGTGAAAAAAAAGAACCAAGCTGACTTCGTTTGAAGTAAAATATATCTTACTTTAACAATTCTTGATATTTTTTTTCATTGAATCATAATTATATTTTTCAAATAATAGTTTTCACCTTCAATGATCAACGTCTGACATGAATAATTTTTATTTTGAAAATCTTTCGTATTCATTGCAATAAGATCTCTTTGTTGCCAAAATAGTAAAACGACACAACATCTTTAAATGTTGTCCCACCATCTTTAATAATATTACTAAAAGTTAATGTAAATTAGGTTTGATAATTCTGGATTCATTATTTTTTATAAAGTTAAATTAAATTCAAACTTCATCCTTTTAATTTATTATTAGACTTTTAAAAAAGAAAAGCTAGTATGATACTTATGATTGTCTAGAAATACGATTTTGTCTTAAAATCTAAATTAAAATTTAAAACTTAATTAACTCAATTTTATAAAATTAACTTATAAAAAATACTAGGATATCTAACACATGGTTAAACATGTCTATTTGTCGTAAAAGTTTAGGCAACTTAATTAGCCTTATCCTATTAAACCATAAAATTAACTTTCTTTATGTATAGGACATCATTGGCTAAGTAAAATAAAGTAGCCGAGACAAGTATCTAGCATTAAGATCCTCTTAACTGTATACGAATCTAGGTTGTAAGATTAACAAAATCTTTATTTAAATGGAAAAAAAATCAAAATGGGAATATTAACTTGGTCAGAGAGAGGTGATAAACTAGGTAAAAGTAAAATGACGAGTTTTTTAATGAAACCATTTTTTTTTATTTGAACAGAATTAGTTTGATTTATAGATACGTAAGTTGTTATGTTAAGAAGATCTTAAATGGAGTATAGTTTATTTTTGTTATTAATTTTAAGAAATAATGACATATTTGTTAATTTATAAAATCAAATTAAGTATGCTCAAATCCAACAAGTTTGAGTAGTTTTCTAGATACACAACACTTCCAATATTAAAATAATTTCCTAGTTAAATATAAGGTAAAAATAACATTCTACTATAAAAAATATAATTATAATTAACTAACTAATTTTAGAACCACCGTTTAATTAAAAAAATTATAAAAAAGTAACTAATTTTATTAACACTGGTTAATTCAAAATATTATAAAAAATAACTATTAATTATATGTAACTAATTTTATTACCCCTGATTAATAAAAATATTATAAAATAACCACATATGATAAAAACTCAGTTACATAACATCCAATAATTACATATTATTTTTTCATTAAGGTTCAATTTACATAATTAAATACAATAAACCAAATAAAAATAACATAATATACTTGACATAATCCCTATACCCTCTCCAGTACATGGTTCATGTAAAAAAACAAGAGTGAGTTAAAATATTTAACTTTCAATATATAAGAGGCAATGCGGATATAGTTTTACATTTCTAAGTCTATCATAATAACACGTATATGATAACTAATTTCTAGCTTGGACTAACAATTTAATATTACAAAGAATAATTAAAAACAAACTGAAGAGTATGGTTAAACTCTTCTTACTTTGTTTGTTTTCCAAACAATAAACAAATGGATAAAATTGTGCAAAAACCTAAAGAAAAAAACAAACAAAAGAAACTTCATTTAACAAATCAAAAAAGCAATTAAAATTTCAAGGAGTTGATATATATCAACTTTCTTAATTGATTAAACAAGAGAAAAAAGGTAGAAAAAATTTAAATAAAAAATTACTTCAAATCAAATTTTGACAAGTTAAAAATATTTAATCATTTTGTAGATAATGAAAGCTTCAGAAAGTTATAGAAAAGGTTGACGGAATTTAAAAGAGAAAAGATTACAGATAAATAATAATTTATCTGTAAAAATCGATTATAAAAGTCAATTATAGTTCGCTTATAATAATCACTTAATTGTGATAATTAGAATCAAGTTATTCAAATAACTTAACAACTTAATGATAATATTTTTAATTTGCTTCTTTATCCTTCTATAATGTATTGGTGCCTGTTAAGAATTAAATATTTCAGTATGTGATTGTAATAGCCAAATGTTTTTTCAAACCAAAATTGAGTTTTTTCAGTATAGGCACAAAATTAAAGTATTTAATTCTCAATGAGGAATCACTCAAATATTTCAATTAAGTAAATAATAATTAGAAATAAATGTTTCCACTTAAAGCAACTCATTAAGAAATTTACACTTAAAGCTCTTAACCATTAACAAAGTTTTCTTAAACCTAATTGATGTGTTTTCTTAACCAGGATGTACTTGCTATATTTATTTTCAACCAATTAATTTTCTTTTTACCCTTCACTTTAGTGTAAAATAGAACAAATTTCCAATCAGATACCATAGTTAAACCTTATAGATTTAACTAATTGAGCTTATAAGTTGTTGATTAGTTTCTATGAATTAAAAAAAACAAGGTTATTACAAAAAAATTAAATAGGAATTGAATATAAATACTATGTTTTTTTGTTAATATCAAGTGAGTAAAAAAAATTGTAAGTAATATTAAGGTGATTTCTTAGATATTCTTTAAAACCTCTTCTCTAAATTATTGGTGAAATGGCCATTAATAATTATTGTTCAAGTTTCACTGAGTGAACAAATATTGTGAGTGTTCATCCTAATATTAGAATAATATTGAATAATATATGAATGATGATTCATCACAGGAGTGGTGGTCCATCATTTAAGCAGTATAAACATAAATTTCATAAAAATACTATATGTATCATCTACAACAAACATACTATGTTTAAAATACTCTAAAATACCAATTAGGCTTCAAATATTTGTTAATCATATGCTTAAATTTTTACAAAGAAAAATTTATTTTCCGTTAACTTATTTATATAATCATATTCTAACGTATATAAATTTAGTCACAATATATTTCACATCTCTAAATATCTTATTAAAAGAGATACTGTAATTAACTTCTCTTACAATCTCTCCTATAGATAGAAAATCATTGATGTACACTTTTAGAGGCTCAACTACAATACTAAAGCTTCTAAAGTCTAAATCTCTACCTTGGTATTATCTTCCCTTGGTCAAAATCCAAAAAGGAAAGAAGAAAGAAGAGTTAAATAAGAAAATAGGAAATTATGTAATAAAGATTATATTCACACAATATCTAATAGTTATTACTTCCCATAAGTATAAATAGTCGATATGATAACTCACTTATCAAACCCTAATCTTAAAAAATAATTTATTTAACATGATTTTAGTGATTAAATTTTTAATAAAATAAAAATAAACTATTCTAACTTATTTATAAATTTTTTATTCATCCATTATAAAACTATATTTCCAAAGAAAAAATTATGTCTTGCATATGAGAGTGATGATAGACAAAGAATTGTTGTGGCTGGATGCTGCAATCCATAAATAAACATTAGGTATTAAGGCTAGTTTGTTTTATTTGAGAGATTATTAGAATCAAAATAATAATAAGAATATGAAAACTAAATAAATAAATGAATAACAACAGTATATTTTAACTCACATGAGAAGGGAGACAATAAAAATCTCTACTTTAGAATTTTTCTTTGACATATGCTTTAGAACTTTAAACAAAAACTGTGATATTTCGTACAAATTGAGAACATCAGAGGCTCTTTAACTTACGAAGAGGAATATGTTCGTGTGAGTTTAAGAAAAGAGGCTCTTTAACTTACGAAGAGGAATATGTTCCTGTGAGTTTAAGAGAATATCTGAATGATTTTTTGTAGAATTTTTAGGAGAAAAAACAACAACAAAAAAGCAATTTTCATATTAAAGTTAAGTTATAAAAAATTATATAGATCAAAATAAATTATTCATAATTTATGTATAAACTAATATTAACTCATAAAAGTCAAATTTTTAATATGTTTCTTTTTTCAAAGTCTTTTTAAAGAAATTTGTCCATAATTTAGTGTTATTATGTACTGATGAAAATCCGATTAGGGTTTTCATCTATGATACCGGCCTTTATATGCTGGAATGTGTACATTAAAAATTAAAAATTATAAAATTTAAAACATCATTAAAATGTAAAATTTATAGGTTACTTTTTTTTTTCAAATTAAAAAAAAAAATCCTCCTAAAATGCAAGTCACATGAATCCAATCACCTTTTCCACATATACCAAATAGAATGGGAAAAAAAAAATGAATTGAAATCCAAATTGAATTAGTACAACATGGAAATAATGAGAACTTTACAGAAAAAAGGTTTCATTATCTTTTTTATGATTATTGTTGTTGTTGAGAGAAAAGAAAGAGACAAAATAGCAGGGGCATATGCATTCTATTTACCTAATATAGTGGGGACCCAAACTGCACACCATTTCTAATATGGACACGAAAGCATGTCTCCATCTCCTACAGACACACACATATAATCGTATATAATAATAAGAATACATGTTCTGTGAAAATGTTGTTTCAAACTTAGTATCGTGTTATGTATCATTTATGAAACAACAAATTAACCTCTTAAGTTCATCTCTCAAAACATTCATCCATGAAGCTGTTTGGTTTCTCCTTCAACTTGAAGCCTGCAATACCCTGTGAAGATGGTGCAAAGAGGTTCCACTGCCGCTACTGTCGCCGCCAATTCACAAATTCTCAAGCACTTGGAGGACACCAAAATGCTCACCGGAGGGAACGTGCTAAGCTAGCCCAGTTCAAATACCTTCTCCGTCTTCGACAACACCATGGCCATAGGTTCAGAGCACCATCCAAAAATGGAGCTTCGGTTCATCATCCAAATGGGTCACCCAACGTTAGTGTTGGCAGTGCAACTAGTGCAGGTTTAGTTCAATTTCATGGTGCAGGGACACTGCTCCTGCAAGTACCAGCGCGTGACGACGATGACGTGGATCTCAACCTCAGACTGTAGCTTCCTCCTCACACAACTTCAACAACTCAACTTCCCTTTGTACCAGGTGAGATAATTAACCCCTACTTTTTGCTTTTAGGTCTTGGGTACACACATACATATACATATATATATATATATATATATATATATATATATATATAATATATATATATATATATATGTGTGTGT
>Ga0209700_101417_pt1 | contig 49606 bp, 29 predicted proteins | sample SiratroredBW_FD_187528 | JGI IMG/M metagenome (GOLD analysis project Ga0209700, IMG submission 187528) | Root nodule microbial communities of legume samples collected from California, USA - Siratro red BW (SPAdes) (version 2) | ecosystem: Host-associated > Plants > Roots > Nodule | place: USA...
ACTGGTATACTTACCATGCAAAATTCAGAAAAGTGAGTTTGCATGTGTGCCACCTTTCACGTGGAGTGCATAAGCAACAATCGGATCACTGTTCACTGTTCCATCTGTAAATTTTATATAAATAACCCTCGTCATGGCTCTTTCAAATATCTTCACTGTAGAAACAAAATATAAGTTTGAACAACAATGAGGTGCTAAATGTGTTTGTTGCTACTCTTCCTTGTAGGGGTTACTACTGCTCAAATGAATCTAAACCACTTCAGAAGTGATTTTTTTTTTTTAACAATGAAGAATAAATTAATAATAATATTTAAGGAATGATCTAACCTTAATATAGAAATATAGAATAAGAGATTAACCCAAGATAAACGACAAAATCTTAAACAAATCTTCCTAAAAATAGCTTATTTTGTCATAGTACTTGCTTTACTGATTAGCCACACCAAAATAGTTTTTCCATTTAACAATATCAATACACCAATTTAACAATCAGGTTACATATCAGAGTTACAAGCAACATAAAAACAAACTGCGTGCTCAAACACGCATTTTCCGGGCACACATTTCCTTTCAAGCACCTCAGAAGTGATAATCATCGTGACTGAAGCGACGAGGCTTCTCAGAATCAATACCTCCTCGATGCCAATTTACAGATATTAGGTTCAATTCATGCCACTCAGCTTGCAAATCCTGTATGTGTACACGATCAATGCCAGGCAAGTGTCGTTGCCTTCACACCACTGATTTTTGTTACAAATCTTGCAAGTCCAGTGGTGAAGATGATCACTTAAAGAGATAGAAATGAACTCTTTCTATGATGAACAAAGCCTGAGACTTTGTTTATACGGATGATATTTGACATTATCCTTTATTTTTTATCTCTATTTAACACTTTTATATATTATTATTTATATAATACTTTATTGTATAAATCAGTATAAAGGGATATAAAGATAAACAGTAAATAATATATGGGTTATTGTTGCTTTGTTTTTATTAAAACAAGAAAAAACAATAAAAAATATTAGTGATACTACTATTTACAAATTACTCATATTTAATATTATTTTTATTAATAAAATATTATATATAAATAAAATAATAATATATATTGATGTGAAAATAAAAAATGAATAATAATATTAAAATATTATTTACTAAAAATAATTTCAATTTCTTTCATAAATGCAGTTATACCTAAAAAGATAAAAATTTGTATGGATAAATACAATTATAGCCTACCCTACTTTACATAAATGGAAAATTTGTATGGATAAATGTAGTTATATCTTTCTATGCCTTGGGTATTGGAAAAGTTTTTTTTGGGAAAACTAAAAATTAGCATGGAAAAAGAAACTTTTTATTTCTTGTAGTACATCATTGTATAAATTAATTTGGCAGGTTAAGTTAATTGATACATAGTTCATACTTTTGAACTAATTTAAAAACAAAAAACTAAAAAATAAATGTTCTCATTTTTGTAATTATGAAAAAACTATTTAATAAATTTTTAAAATGAAAAGGACAGCACTTTCATCCATATATATAAATGACAATATAATTTTATTTAAGGTTCGACCTCAGTAATTTTTTAAGAATTTAACTGAATTTTAACCTTTTCTCAAATAAATAATTTTTAATAATATTTCTATCATTAGCATCCTCTATTTCTCTTTTAAATTAGTCAATTAATATAAATAAAAAAAGGAAACTCAAATTCCTCGTATTCAATGAGTAATAAAAAAGGTAAAGTATAAAAAAAATATGTTAAGAAATAAAACGTGTCGATATATTATTGTTGATTTTTTCTTCGTACTCAAAATATTGAAAGTTATATGAAAAAAATTCTAAATAAAATGAGTACGGTCGAGAAAAAATTGCTAAACTTTTACATTTTTTTTATTTATAAATCATAAAATCGTGGAACCAAATGCAAACCCATCTTTAGCATGAAGCACACCTTTAGCACCATCGTGTTGTTGTTCTTCAAATTCATCTTTTGTTCTTACTGTGAAGAGAAAAATACTTCATCTTTTGTTCTTACTGTGAAGAGAAAAATACCCCTCAAGAGGGTTATTTATACAATGGTGATGTTTTCGTTGTTTTCTGATTATAATGTGAAAAGTGGCACACATGCAGGATACCATGCCTGAATTTGCATACACCATTGCTAGTGACGTCTATATATTGGTTTACTTACCAAAGTGAGGTTAAGTATATGTTAAAAATAATTAAATATATTTAATAATTAGAATAACACTAATAATCTCAATATAAAAAGTCTATTAAATGAAAAAAAATAGAAAAGAAATTCACATATATTAGATTCCCACCTACTAAACATTTAATTTTTGTAGTTTTCTGTATTACTTCTTCACTCTCTCCAAGACACGCTAGGCAGAGCCTCTTCAACCATCAATCAGAAGCAGAGCTTTCTGCTTCTTGTGAACCTTCTTTGCTACTATCTTATCACTTTCTCTCTCGCCCAACACGCCTTTGATCAAAGGTGTTTATTCTCTTTCTCTCTCGCTCGTTTGCTAGCTCGCTTGTTCAATTTTGTTCGTACATTTTACCTTTCTTACAGCTAATTGCATGTTTCTTTTCGCTTGATTATGTGTTGGTGATGACGATTTTGTAGGGTTTTCGTTTCGTTCTACTTGTGAATGCGTGTTTCTTATGCTTCATTGTTTTTCTTTCATGTTATATTCTCCTTGCTGGTGCTTTCAGCTCAACTCCTATTTTTTTTTCAAGGGCAATAGCAAATGCATGCCATGTTTTTTTGTTATAACTATCTTATTGATACGAATCGTTTCGTTTGGAAACTATTCTTGACCTCTGTTACTTGTTCTCCAATTTATGTCTGTTTTTTTAATCAATTTAAGTCTTAGCAGGAGATTGTCAACGGACAGAGCATGGGGAGAGTTTGAAAGGTAGAAGGCTGCGAGCATTTTAGTGGAGAAGGTTGAATTTGGGAGTATTTATTGTAGGAAGAATGGATGGTGAATCTCATGGTGGTTCTTTCTGGGTGGAGGAAATTAATGGGAAGGTTCAGACTCCGGTGAGGAGGAAAAGGAAATACAGGACAAAGAAAAAGGAATATCAAGGATGGGGATCGACTTCCCTTATTAGGTTTCTCCAATCCATTGGTAGAGATACAAACAAGGAGATAGCTGAAAGGGAGGTTGCAAATATTGTAATGGACTATGTTAAGCAGAACAATCTCTTTCACAAAACAAATAAAAGGAGAATTGAGTGTGATGAGAAGCTTCACTCGCTGTTTGGAAGGAAGAACATTAGCCGGCTGAGAATCAATGACTTGCTTGAGTCACACTATGCGGAGAATTGTGAGGAATCCTCTGATGATTTGTTTGAGTCAGAAGAGGATAAGAAAGCCTTTTCAATGTGTGAATCTTCGAGAACAGCACCTTCAGAGAGAAGGAGTCAACCGAAGAAGCCGGTTTTTGAAAAACCAAAACCAAAGAGCTGTTTTGCTGCTGTAGTTTCTGCCAACATCAAGCTTGTTTATTTGAAGAAGAGTCTGGTTGAGGAGCTTTTAAAGGACCCCGAAACTTTTGAGACTAAAGTAGTTGGAAGCTTCATAAGAACCAAACGTGATCCAAATGACTACCTTCAGAAAAACTCACGCCTGCTTTTGCAAGTCACAGGTAATCTGGCCGCAGTTCATTAATTATGACATTGCATTCTCATGTTTCTAAAAAGCGGAGGTTTCTAACAAAAAAGCAAACTGAAATGTACTTACTATCTTTTTTACGTCATTGGTTTGGATCACATGTATCTGATGATCTAGCAAATTAGTCAAATTGCTTGATTGAAGAATTTGGAATGTTTACAAAATTATCTAATCCTGTGACATAACTCCTGTTGGGGTCCCCATAAATAAAGCAAATACTTATTATTATGAACTCTGTTTTGGCATTATTAGTATACAGACTATTTGCATGAGCTTCTCTATAAGTTTTTTTAGAAGAGAAAAATCAAAAGAAAAAAAAAACAAGAAATTAACTTCTCTATAAGCTAAAATTAACTTGTGCGCAAGTTAACAAAAAAAAATATGTAAAAAAAATATGTAAAAGTATCTGAGAGAGATTATACAAATTAGTGTTAGGAAAGAATCAACTCTTGAACATGTTCAAGTGGATATAAACCTAATCAACTCTTGACAGTCAAGAGGATATACACTGGCACACACCATCCAACAAAACACAATAAAAGAATTTACCAACTTGTCACAGCAGAAGCAATCAATAATGTTTAAATCTCAACATAACACAACCTTATTTTAAACCTTGTTTGCACAGTTGAGAGAATGACAATTGCTTAGAAAACCTTGATTCAAATTGCTTTTGATAGAATTCGTAATTGATTGAAAAGATTAAGTAATAAGCTTTACATATGGAGTTCAAAAAATGCTGATTTAGAATTGATAGGGACATATTTAATTAATTATTTAAGATGTTAATCGATTGTTCATAGATTTTGAAAAACAATTAGAACAGTTTTTCTTTTAATCAATTATGGCACGTGTTTATCGATTATCTCCGCCTTGTGATAAATGCAGAAAACATACTCAATGGACAGCAAAAGATGTTAATCCATTAAAATCTTAAGACATGGTTTTCCAACTTTCTAGTTTAATCGATTATTCTCTTTTGTTGAAGGTTAATCGATAATTCAAAAAGGTAATTGATTAACAAGGTCATAAAAACAATTTTTCATTTTTCAAAACTCATGTTCTTTTTAACACATTTTAATATGGTCAGGTATTAATTATAACTTTGTGAATACCTTATGTAAAAAACTCAACGAGATACAATTAAAGTTAAAACATTCCAAACCTCTTTGGCATCTTTAATCATCATGGTCAAAACGTCTTATCTTGAGGCATGAGACACTCTTCTAGGCCAACAATTAGCTCGTGCATAAGCTAATTTTAGTTTATGGAGATGCTAATTCTAATTTTTCATCTTATTTTTCTCTCCAATAAAGGACTTATAGAGAAGTTCATCCAAACATGCCCTGAAGCAAGGCTGGGTATGGTTAGTCCCAATTGAATTATTTGATTTATTCACCATGAGTGACAGAGAACAAAACAATCTAATCCAATAACCTCATGTGCGTAGGATTTTAATTTTTAATAACTAGGAAAAAGTTGTACAACATGTACTGCTTTTTGACGTCATTAATGTAGTTCATGCGTCTGTTATGATTCATCCTAGTTGAATACTTTGGACTATTCACAATAACGGTCAACAAAAACTCTAATCCATTTGCTTTCTAGTTAATTTTTCCATGGGTTCCTTCCTGGAATTATTTCTCTTAGTGTTTTGTCTTAATCTATTATTTATTTGTGAATTTGGCACGCAATGACAGTGACATTTATTTCTTCTAATCTGCTGAAATGTAATCTTTTTATTTTTCTGGATTATCCAGGTACGAAAAAAAGTTCTGAAGTAAATGGGGAAATTCACCTTCGGGCTTCTGGTTTCATTAAGGACATCACAGTTCAAATGCTTTCAGATGATAATTTCTCTGAGGTAGTTTTATCTTGCTACATTTTGCTTTATTTAGCAAAAGTAGTAGTAGTCATTGCTTGATTCTAGTGCTAAGCCAAAAGTTTATAGGTATCTGTATGTAATCATTGTTCTTTATTAATTTCTATCAAACTAACGCTTGATTACTTCAGTGACTGTTTTAAATAAGCGCATTTAACTGGAAGTTGATGGTGGGTTTGAGATTATGTGACTTTGGTTTCAGGAGGAGTGTGAGGATTTGCGCCTAAGAGTGAAAGATGGCTGGGTCAAGAGACCTATGACTGTAAGCTCTTTTAATTGCTTTGACTTATTTATTAAAAAAATAGTGAGATTCCTACAGCACTATAGCAATCCACTTCCATAGATTGTGAACTGAAAGGAATAAAGAGCAGTGTATTCTGTATTCGTATAATTATGTTTTGTTCTAGATAATGTGTCTGATGCTTTAATGAATGTATATAATGACATTTTCTTTTATACATGGTAGGTGGATATGGAGCACAAAGCAAGAGTATTGCATGAGGATATTACTAAGCATGTATGTACTGAACTGTAGCTGAACCTTGTGTTTTAGTTGCTTTGTTTGTGTTTCTGTTCATGATTTCTTCATAAGTTGTCAAGCTAGTTTTTGAAACGTGAAGATATTCAAATTGTAAGATTAATAGAGGACACATTAAAAATATCTTCAAATTTATCATATAAATGTCCTGAAACTGTGCATGTACTTTACATCCTTTTGATATGTGGGTTTATTTTCGCCTTAACTTTCATATTTCCTTATTCCTGCTTTCTTTTTTGGTGATGATTTTGTTTCAGTGGATTGCTACAGAACTTACTCGGCTACAAAATCTTATTGATCGAGCTAATGAAAAGGGTTGGCGTAGAGAATATCCTTTTCTGTTCATTTGACAATTTTTTCTATATTGTGGTATGTCTTCCCATCCGTTTTTTACATCAGAAGATGGCAACAACATAGTTAGCACATTACACCACCCTTGTCACTAGTAGATACTTTGTACATTATTAAATGTACTATTTGTAAATTAAAACCACGGGCTATTTATGGCAATCGATATATACATACTAACCCATGACAACTTCATTACTTCATGATCCTTGATAGTTAGATTTATACTTTGATTTCGTTTTTACAAATAATAATACTGATATGCTTATTCAACAACTTCATTAGAATTACGTCTCATCATATGTATAATGCTATATGATTTGTTTAGTAATCTTTTTAAATAAAATTTTAAGAAAGGTTTTGTTTGAAACAAATATTCCTTAATGAATTTGAAGTACATTGGATGAATACCTAGAAAAAAGAGAGAAGCTTCAGAGACCTGATGAGCAGGACCGGTTATTGTGTGAGTTACCTCAAGTTATTGCAGATGATCAAGAAACAGAATCTAGCACTCCAGATAGTCGACATAAAAAAGTGGGAAACAATTTCAAGGCTACCTGTACGAAATCATCTTTACTGACCGAAGACGTGAAGGCAGTTACAAATGCAAAACTGGATATTGCTGATCCTGTAAAACCACAATGCAATTCACCAAAGTCCATTCCCATTCTCCGGAGATCACCAGATGTTCCTCTTTTGGATTTCACTAAGAATAGCACTATGTGGAATTGCACTTCGAATCACACTGCAGGTTTGTTATTTTCATTTTCCATGCTTTCCCTTTTACTGTAAGCAAGTTTTTTCTTTTTTTTGTGAATGTTTGATGGTAATATTGCAGGCTTACTCTTCTAAGCTTATGCTATGTCATTCTTTGATGTTCTTGTTGTATTTTGGCAGAGCACCAATCCTGTGGCTTACCTGTCCAACAGCCCCCAGAGCAACAAACAGACTTTGCATATAAGAATGACATGTCTAAGCCAGCCAAATCACATGAAGCAAAGATCTCTCAATCACTGACCCACAAACAGATATGGCCATCTCAGATTCATTTAAGCGATGGCTTATATGTCCAACGGCTGCAAGAACAACCAAGAGACTTTGCATATAAAAATGGCACACCTAAGTCATCCCAATTACATGAAGGGAAGATCTGTCAAGCATTTCCCAACAAACAAATACTGCCATCTCAGGTTGTGGTTTTAAAGCAAAGTGATGGCTTATGTATCCAACGGTTGACAGTGCATCAAACAAACTTCTTACATAAGAATGACATGTCTAAGCCAGCCGAATCACATGAAGTGAAGATATCTCAAACTTCTCCCTCTCCCTCAGTGCAACCCATAGGTAACGTTGCAGTCCATCCCACCACTGTTACTTCGGACCACGATCTCCCTACTAAGGAGGTGCATTGTGATGCCAGTGGAAGGATCATCATCCGACCTCTTGGTAAAGGGTAGGTAATGTTGTTCATATTATTTTGCAAATGTGTGTACATTTAATGTTAAACAATTTTTATTTGTATGTTTTTATAGTTGGACACCCAACCATTATGCTATTGAGGCCATTGGGTACTCAATTAAGTCTCAATTTAGGGGTCCTTACCATCATTATGATGCCATGACTGAAGAGGACCAACTTAGATGGTGGATTGACTTTAAGGTAATTTTAATTATTAATTTCAATTTTATATAGATTAACCAATTTTTGAATACCATGATATTAATTTATATATTCTTGTGTTTTTACAGAGTAGAGTGACTTGGGCCCCTCAGGATGAGTGGCAAATAAAAAAGGTCTATGAGTCCAAAGTCAAAAAACAACTTTGTGACATGTTGACCAAAGCCAGGATCAAAGGCACCCGGCCTATTTGGATAGGAGAGCAAACATGGGGTGAACTTCTGAACTATTGGGATTCCCAAAAGTTTAAAGAAAAATCATCTCAGAATAAGATTAATCAATCTTCGGCTAGGGGTGGAGCATTGCACTCAACAGGTTGTAGATCACACTTGGACATTGCATTGAACCTGGTAAGTATCATGACTTTGTTACATGTAATTGAATTTAGTTGTGTAACATATAGCGTGTCTAAATGTATACCAAGAACGTAAATATGGTCGTCCGATTGAACTCGACGAATTATTTATGGCCACTCACACCAACAAAAAATGTGATTGGGTTGATACTCGTGCTTGTGAAACTTATGTGAGTCATTACTTTAATTTTTTCTTACTTTATTTATATTTCTAATCTAATTTACTAACATTTTCATCTCCTAATAATTGTGTAGGGAAACTATCATGAGCCGTTGAAGGCCATACAATCAGATAGTTCTAAAGGATCAGTTACTGGTGTCCACCAACTACATGCAACAACGAAGCTTCAGACTTGGAAAGATGTTGCTGGAGGAAAGAGTAGAGATAGAATTTATGGTGTTGGAGACTTGGCTGGTAACTTCTATCAAGGAATGTCATCCCTTACTCAGCCCTCATTGCTTGCTTCTACCACTAATCTTTGGGCTCAAAATGAACAACTTCGTCAAAAAGTCCGGCAAGCAAATAAAAAAGCTGAAGCTGCAACACAAAGAGCAAACTCACTAAATGAAAGGACTACACAGTTGGAGGGCCCAGTCCAGGTGATGCAGAAACAACTTGTCATGATGGTGGAACGACAAGATGGTGACACTTCAAATCATAAGAGTTAAGTCCATCCCCACTATGCCAAACTTTGATCAGCAGTCTCTTCCTTAAAGTTCTTTCCAAAACGTAGGTTTCTTTATTTCGTATTTATTTTAATGTTCCAAGTCTTCAATTTATTCTAATGGTTTCCATTGTCTTCCGAGACTTTTAATTCACCAAATGCCTAATCATGGCACTGGCAGATTTCCGTGAGTACAGTGTGTAACTTATTTTTCATTACGTTATTGTTACTTTGAGGTATGTTTTTGACACCATCATATTTCACTTCAATTTGAACTTTGAATTTTGGATTTCGATTTACTATTACCGTTGTAATTGTTATTGAATTGATTTTCCGGTTACTATCTTCAATTTGGAATTTGATTGTTATTGCATTTTGGTATTGATATTGCATACCCTGAATAGTTAGTTTTTTTTGCAATTTGAAATTTTTATTTCAATGCTTAGTTTCTGATTAGTTGATTTTCCTTCTATTTCGAAATTATATCGTAGATAAGATAAGGTTATGTTATAATACTTAAGGTTATGTTATAATACTTAATCCCTTTTCCATGCGGGACATTGAAACAGACACGGCATATAGCAATCGTGTAAGCAAAATCAGGCATGATATCGTGCATGTCTGCCACTTTCACGTGTAATGCGGAAGCAACAAACAGATCACTATTCACCGTTCCATCTCCAAGTTTTATATACATAACCCTCGTCATGGCTTTCAAATATCTTCACTCCAAAAATATAAGTTTGAATAAGATGATGATGCTAAAGGTCTGTTTGTTGCTATTTTTCCTTGTAGGGGTTAGTACTGCTCGCATGGGTTTAAAGTTGTCTTTTTATATAACTTTATCAATATTATATAAGCACACATGTACTATTTGTAACAGAATACTTTGCACATTTTATAAATAGATTCATTGCGTTTTCTTTGTTTACCTAACATGGTATCATGAGTTAAGTTTTTAAGTTTTTTTTCTCATGGCTTCCATTTCCTCTTCTGCTGCATCTCAAAGTGATCTTTTATTTCCATCATCTTAAGTTCATCATTTTACTATTCCAATTCAAATCAAGTTTGATACAAATCAAGCTTGATAAAGAAATTCATCATTTTACTATTCCGATTCAAATCAAGTTTGATTCAAATCAAGCTTGATTCAAATCAAGCTTGATAAAGAAATTTTTTTGCTCTGGAGTTATCAAATTCTTGCTATGTTATGGGGTCTCAACTTTTCTCATTTTCTTTGAAGGAAATCAAGTTTTACTGCAAGATGTTCAAGAATATAGTTTATACATCCTACAAGATGTTGGATTAACTAATCATGGCTTGGCTTCTTTTCTACTAAATTGCTTCTAACCAAGATGATTGGCCTCCAATCTTCAGGACAAATCTGGACTCACTTGAAGACCTTCTACGCACACCAGAGCAAAGATCAAGAAGTTAAAAATTCAGTTGAAAACACCAAATGATAATAGAACGGTTATGGAGTATTTCATGGACGTCAGGAAGATCGTTGATTCTTTAGCTGCGATTAGAGCTCCTACCTCTTCAAAGAATCATATTAAGGTCATTTTGGATGGTCTTTCTAATGATTATGATCTTTTCATCACTGTTATCAGTTTACGGGATCTCTACATAGATCTTAAATCTCTACATAGATCACAAACTTACTGTTAACTCAATACTTCAAGCTAATATTGTTTCTGCACCATATCTTATAGGAAATCAGTTTAATCAAAATAAGTTTCGCTCTAATTCTTCTCGTGGTGCAAGAATTTGTGGTTCTGATAATTCTCGATGATCTAGCAGAAATTCAGTTTCAAGAAACAACAATCGCAATTCATACCATGTTTCATCTAATTTTCGGATATCAGATACACCACAATGTCACATACATGACAAAACAGGACATACTGTCATCAACTGCTGGCATAGGTATGATCAAATTTTTCACAAATTTTTTTGTCCGGACAAATGATAATAATGACTCGTCTTTCTGTAGAATTCCATCAACTCTAGAGGATTGACTGTGGTATCCAGACAGTGGTGCAACTCATAATATCACGAATGATTCCAATAATTTCACCACAAAACATTAATATCAAGGCAATGAAGTTGTAGGCAATGGTGCAGGTATGCCTATCAAACACATTGGTTCTGCTACTTATGCCTTACTATTTAAATTTAATGATACAATTGTTTCAAAAAATCTTCTTCACTTTCCCCTATTAACAAAAATCTCATCAGTTTTATAAATTCACTGTGGTATCAAAGCAGTTTGTCCTTAGGATGACCCGAGGGTAGTGGGTTTATTATGTTTCTCCTGCGTGTGATTTTTTCTAAATTTAGTTTTAAGAAATAGGAAAAATGTTTTTAGTTGGATGTTTGACCATGATCTTTGAAATTTTGATTTGTATTTGAGTTGAGTTGATTGTGATGAATGTGAATGAAATTATTAAGAAAGAAAAGAATCTTGATGAAGTGGTGAGGGTGCACACTCATGACTTAGTAAAGATATATTTTCCTCTTAATGTTTCATGTTTAGAATATTTTTAGAATTTATGTTTTGATTGATTAATTATATTTTATGTGAAATTTGATGTTAGATATAATTTGTAGTGTAATATATAGTTTTTTTGTTAGGTATTTGATGTAATTAATAGACACAACTTTTAAGATTTTTTTTAAGTTGTTGCTTGCTATATTATATGATTTTTTGTGTGATATGCCACATTTACTGGTTCAACATTGGAGATGGAGAAAAATCATTATAGAAACCGATCTTTATTCTTTCCTAGTATGTCAATTTTCGAGGACGAAAATTTTTGTTGTTGGGGAGAATGTAATATCCTAGAAAATAGTTATAGAATAAAATTTAATTTTAGAGATAAATTTAATAACAGTTAAATATTTTTTTAACAGAATAGTTGTTTAAGTAAATTAAAGATAGTTATTTACTTTTTATTTTTATAACAACCACCAACTCTCTCTCTCTCCCTAAGAAGATATTCTCTCTAAGAAGATATTTTATCTCTCTAAAAAGATATTATGTTTTATTCTAATAAAAACTACTAACTCTCTCTAAGATATTCTATCTCTCTTAGAAGATATTCTTTTTTGTTATAATAAAAACCACTAATTATCTCTAAGAAGATATTTTCTCTCTAAGAAGATATTTTATTTCTCTAAAAAGATATTCTATTTTATTCTAATAAAAACTACCAACTCTCTCTCTCTTTAAGAAGATATACAGATTTATGAAAACCACCATCTCTCAAACAATTTTTCTTTAAAGTTTCTACCTTCTCTCTAGATTTGTGATCACATAGATTATCAGATTGACAATTAGAAGACACCCTTAGATTCCTAGCGTTGAGTAGATCAAGAGTGTCCGATCAGATTCTTGAACAGAGTTATGTTGCCTGCGATTTTAGGGTTTTTGAGTATCTCTACTCTATAAAGGTAAGGGAAGCTAGTTTGAATGTTTTAATAAATATTATAATTACTTTTTTTGTGAATTTGGGTAAGGGAAGCTAGTTTGAATGTTTTTAATAAATATTATAATTACTTGTTTTGTGAAGTTGGGTGAGGGAAGCTAGTTGCATATTTTTTTTATATAAATATTGTAATTATTTGTTTATATATGAATTGGATGAATTTGAATTGAATGGAATGAATGCTTATGTATGGTATGATGTAGTATCAATGTTTGTGTTTGTGAATGAAGTGGTGTGTGATCGAGACTACCCGTAACCTAACTCTACTAGTCATTGGAATCATAGATGAAGATGACTAGGTGGTGAGAGTTGAAGGAGGTTTAATCCTGACTCTACTAGTCATTGGAATCATAGATGAAGATGACTAGGTGGTGGGAGTCGAAGGAGGTTCATATGACTACGCCACGGTGTGAAAAAGAACCGGTTGGACCAGATCATATGGATTAATAGATTCACGTGACTGCGCTACAGTGTGAAAAAGAACCGGTCAGACCAGATCATGTGGGTTAAAGGATTCATATGACCGTGCTACGGTGTGAAAAAGAACCGGTCATACCGGATCATATGGATCGTGTTTATATGACCGCGCTACGGTGTGAAAAAGAACCGGACAGACCGGATCATATGGATTGAGTTTATATGACCGCGCTACGGTGTGAAAAAGAACCGGACATACTGGATCATATAGATTAAGTTTATATGACTGCGCTACGGTGTGAAAAAGAACCGGTTAGACCAGATCATATGGATTACGATTATATGACTGCGCTACAGTGTGAAAAAGAACCGGACATACCAGATCATATGGGTGTCTCATGAGTGTGATCGGTGATGTGTTAGTGATGATGTGATGTATGAGATGAGTTATGAAAGCTTGATTTGTTGTTGTTTGGTTGGAATAGAAATTTATTTTATGAAAATACTATTTTTAAAACTCTCTAGCTTACCCTTCTTTTTGTGTGTTGTTTGTTTTGTTTTTAAAACTGCGATGATCGTGTATATTACACGGGAGTAGAGAATTTGACAGGTGGTATCCAGACAGTGGTGCAACTCATAATATCACGAATGATTCCAATAATTTCACCTCAAAACTTCAATATCAAGGCAATGAAGTTGTAGGCAATGGTGAAGGTATGCCTATCAAACACATTGGTTTTGCAACTTATGTCTTACTATTTAAATTTAATGATACAATTGTTTCAAAAAATCTTCTTCACTTTTCCCGTATTAACAAAAATCTCATCAGTTTTATAAATTCAATGGGGTATCCAGACAGTGGTGCAACTCATAATATCATGAATGATTCCAATAATTTCACCACAAAACTTCAATATCAAGGCAATGAAGTTGTAGGCAATGGTGCAGGTATGCCCATTAAACACATTGGTTCTGCTAGTTATGCCTTACTATTTAAATTTAATGATACAATTGTTTCAAAAAATCTTCTTCACTCTCCCCGTATTAACAAAAATCTCATCTGTTTTATAAATTCACTATGGTATCCAAACAGTGGTGCAACTCATAATATCACAAATGATTCCAATAATTTCACCTCAAAACTTCAATATCAAGGCAATGAAGTTGTAGGCAATGCTGCCCATCAAACACATTGGTTCTGCTACTCATGTTTTACCACTTAAATTTAATGATACAATTGTTTCAAAAAATCTTCTTCACTTTCCCCGTATTAACAAAAATCTCATCAGTTTTATAAATTTGCTAAAGATAATAATGTTTATTTTGAGTTTTATCATGATGTTTGTTATATGAAAAACCAGAAAACCAAACAAATTATTCTTCAAAAAAAAAATTAAAGACGGATTATGTGTTTACTGCATTGGGTTCCTACTCTCAATATTGTGTAAATACTACTACTGTTAATTCTGATACAAAATAGTCTTATTTACATGTGACATTCAATATTTGGACATTCTACTTATTATACCGTTCACATTTTAAATCAATGCAATATAATTTGTTCTAAATTCAAACAGTTTTGTGATGCGTGTGTTATAGGCAAACCTCATCAATTACCTTTCAATTTTTCGTCTATTGTTTATACTAAACTATAAACTACTGCCATTAGTATATCTTGACATATGGGATCCTGCTCCAATTTGTGCCTCTAATGGTGTGAGATATTACATTTCTTTTTTAGATGTTTTTTTCTAAATACACCTGAATCTATCTTTTGCATACTAAATCATAAGCACATACTGTTTTTCTAAAATTTAAATTATTTTCTGAAACTCAAACTAGTTAGTAAACTTTTAAGTGTGTAAATTGATAATGTCAAGGAGTTTATTGCTTTAACAAATTATTTTTAAGAAAATGGCATTAAATACCGTTTAACATGTTCATATATGCATGAACAAAATGGAGCCATTGAGAAAAAGCATAGACATATAATTGGAATGGGTTTAACTATTATTATTGCTGCTTCTCTTCCTATATAAAATTTTGGACTGAAGTGCTCATCAATGTTGTACATATTATAAATGTTCTGGCTACTGCTGTTTTAAATAAGAAAAATCCTCATGAAATGTTGTTTAATGAAAGACTTTATTACACAAAATTTCGTATGTTTAGTTGTGCTTGCTACCCTCTCTTGAGACCTTATATAAGCATAAATTACAATTTCGTTATTGTTGCCTGTTTTTATGATACAGTCTTAAAAACATAATGTCGTTAACTGTTTTACAATCTGTTAATAAATTCCGTGAACAATCTGATTCTGGTAATATTACTGCATTTCATGACTTATCTCAAAGCATACCATTATCTTTTGATATTTTATATATTCTTCTGTTCCCCAATCAAATAGCAATGAACATCAAAATAATCCTTTCAATACGAATGTTCATTCTATAATAACTAGAGCAAAAGCTTTGGTACCAAGCTCTATACCACTCACTTCTTTGAATGTGTCTGAACGTCATCTGTTAAGGAAGTTATGTCTTCGTCTAACTAGTTTTCAGCTATGCAACAAGAATATGACGCTCCTGTTCTCAATCATACCCGAACTCTCAGTGCTCTTCCACCTGGTGCAACAGTGATGGGATGTAAGTGGATTTTTAGAAATAAATACAATGCAAATGGCATTTTTCAAAAGCACAAAGCACAACTGGTTACAACAGAATTCAACCAAACAAAAGGCTTGGATTATACAAATACGTTTAGTCAGTCCTAGTGTAAAACCTACTACTATACATCTCTTATTCTTTCTCATGTTGTTTCTTCTCAATGGCATAATAAACAAGTGGATATTAACAATGCTTTTCTCAATGGTGACCTACAAGAAAATGTCAATATGTCAATATGTCAATATGCACCAACCTCTTGGTTTTGAAACTGATGACAATCATCTTGTTTGTAAGTTTCACAAAGTCATATATGGATTAAAGCAAACTCCAAGGTCCTGGTTTCAAAAGTTAAGTACAACCTTACATTTTATGGGTTTTAACCCCACTAAAAGTGATGCCTCTTTATTTATTAAATTCGCATAACTCTTCTTTTTTGTTTGTCTTAGTTTATGTTGGATCATCTCCTCATCATATTAATAATTTGATTTTTATGTTAAGGGCAAAATTCTTTCAAAATTTAGGACAACTTCATTATTTCCTGGGTATTAAAACTTCAACTACTATAAATGACAGTCTTCATCTGTCTCAAACCCATTATATTTGTGACCACTTAAAATGCACCAACATGCTTCAGTCTGATCCTTAACCAACATTAATGATCTCCAGCTTAAGGTTCTCAAGAGATACTTCTATTGTTCAAAAAAAATTATGGGAAAACTATAGAAAAAAAATAAAAAATAAAAAATGCCTACGAACCAGATTCAAGATTCGGGAGTCGATTACGTGTGGGGAAGGTATTAACACCCCATAACGCCCGTCATAAGACAATACCTTTAATTAAATGAATAAAAATAAGTGTGGCTTTATAAAATGTTATTTTTCCCTAAAAATAGTAATTACAGCCAATAAGAATAAATATATATTTACAAAAAATGCAGACTAAGAATGAACAATAAGCAAACAGACAAATTTTTTTTTTTTAATTTTTTGAACTGACAAGGATTCACCTTGGTCCTACGTATTTCCAATTCACGTAGTTCTAATTTAAATATTTTTTTTTATTTGGAAAACCCGACAAGGATTGACGTTGTTCCTACGTATTCCTATCCATGATAGAATATCAGAATTTACGTAGTTCTAAAGGTTTCTAAGTTTGGTTTTTGATTTGGAATTTTCTAGATTATTGTTTGATCGTTTTAATATTGCGTTGTTGTCTTGCTAAGACTCAGATTTAGGATTTGGATGGTTTTGTTTGAATGGTTTTCAGGATTCACTAGGCTTAGAGGGTTTCTGTAGGTTCTCGGGTTATAGGGATTTGAATTGGATTCTATGATTTTTTTTAATTTTATGATGGGTTCAGTTTGGGATTCTAAGATTTTGATGTTTTATAAAATGGGATTGAATTGTGTTTTTCAGACTCTGCTTGGGTTTTGAGATTGAGGCTTGGTTATGTGATATGGTGATATTGTTCTGTATCTCCTTCCTTGAAAATAAAATCAGTTCTTTATAATTTTTTCTGTTAATCCCTTCATCTCCCTCCTCTCAATCATGATTCTTAATCAAGAATCAATTATTGCATCATCTTTGTATTAACTCCCTTTGGTTTAAGACTGTATGTTACATTTCAAGAAGAAAAGAGAAAGGACAATAGAAAAATGAATAGTCAATGAACATGAATAGCCACCTGAAGGTATGAATGTAGGAAGGCTATGGGAGTTGGTAGTTAAATGTCAAAAGCCTAGTTAAATGTCAAAAAGCATTATTGTTACTTAAATGTTAAAAGCATCATTACTAAATGTGATAAGTGTGAGAAGGCAAAAAAAAGGTGAAAACAACACATTTGTAATTCTTAATCAAGAATATTTAATTATGAGAAATAAAATTTGTCAGCCACTACTTTAAAGAATTAAAAGGTACTAAAGTTACATAGGGACTTGAATAGGCAATGTATTTATGTGAACCTAGGGCTTATGTGGCAAGCACAATTAATAGATGAGTGAGGTGTAAACAATAACTTTTTTTTATTTCTAATAACCTCTTAATAAATTAGGCTTCAGCAAACCTCATTTATTTTTATTTTTATAAAATTAAATCAGAATTTTTTATAAATGAACCTCCCTATTCAATTGGGCTCACTTAATTTTTCTATTCAATTTATTTTAAGACAGACCCAACACTTTTTTTTGTTATTTTATCAGTTTTTTACAAATTTCATTTTATCTTATTTTTATTATTATTTAATCAAACTTTACTTATAAATTCAAAGTTATTTTTATTAGCAAAGAAACTAAATAACACATGTTAAAAAGTTTTAATTTCTTATTTTTATTCTTTATTTTATCTTTTTTCTTTTTTTTATATTCTTTACTTAAATTTTGTCAAATAATCTGAACTTTCCAAGTTCAGATTATGAGAGTAAAAGATAAGTAAGGACAAAAACACTAATTTCGAAAATGTAGATAGAGGTCGAGACCTTGTATTGAGACAAGAGGTCACGTACCTTAAACTGACCTTATACTAAGACGATAGAGTCATTGTTTCTCTTTTTGACCTTGTACTGAGATGAGAGGGTCGTGAGGATTGATTTTTGAATCGATCTTCTACTGAGACGAGAGGGTCGTTCTTCTTCCTTTTGACCTTGTACTGAAATGAGAGGGTTGTTGTTCCTCCTTTTGACCTTGTACTGAGACGAGAGGGTCGCGAGGATTGATTTTTGAACCGACCTTGTATTGAGACAAGAGGGTCGTTCTTCTTCATTTTGACTTTGTACTGAAACGAGACGGTCGTTAATTTTAGATAAATCTCCTGATAATATCACTGAGATTACACAACAGTGTTACAACAGTGTTGTAGAATGTGGAGATACGACATTGAGACCTTTCTCCAACTATAATCACATTAAGTCATATAAAGATACGACATTGAGTCATTTCTTCAAATAGAGATACGAAATTGAGTCCTTTCTCCTAATAGGATACAACATTGAGTCCTCTCCCTAAATATATCTTCTATTGATTTGCGTGAAGTTTAATTTTTTCTTGTTTCAAGATGTATGTTGGATGCATGACATGCATGAAATTTTTTTTCTGTTTTGTTTTTTTATGGGGAATGCATTTATGAATGCATGAAATTTGATTTTTCTAAAGAATGCATATTAAAATGCATGAAATTTGTTTGAATATGAATTTTTGATTTTGTTCTTTTTAAAGAATGTATATATGAATGTATGAAATTTGATTTTTTTTTTTTTTTTTTTTTTAATTTTAATTTTATTTTTTTTTTTTTTTTTTTTTGTTTAATATTAATTTTGATTTTGTTTTTTTTTTTTTTTGAAAAAGAAATGCATATATGAATGCATGAAACTTTGATTTTATTTTAATATGAATTTTGATTTTATTTTTTTGAAAAAAATGCATATATGAATGCATGAAACTTTGATTTTGTTTTAACATGAATTTTGATTTTGTTTTTTTTAAACAAAATACATATATAAATGTATGAAACTTTGATTTGATTTTTTTTAATGAAAGTGCATGTTTGAATGCATTAATTCTTTTTGTCTTTTTTATATTATTATTATTATTATTTTTAAGAATGAATTTATAAATGCATGAAACTTTGTAAATTTTCTGAATGAAAGTGCATGTTTGAATGTCTGTAATTTGCTTGAATGTGAATTTCAGATTATATTCTTTTTTAGAATGCATATGTTAATGCATGAAACTTTGCTTGAATGTGAATTTTTTATTTTTGTTCTTTTATGAATAATACACATATGAATGAAACTTTTATTTTTTTTTTATTTTGAATGAAAAATGCATGTTTGAATGCATGCAACTTTATTTTGCCTTTTCTATTTTTTTTTTAAGAATATATTTATGAATGCATGAAAATTTTAATTGAATTTGAAAATACATATTTGAATATATGAAATTTGATTTTCTGTTATTATATTTTTTTTGTATTTTTTAAGAATGCATATATAAATACATGAAATTTAAGTTTATTTTGTTGTTATTTTTTAAGAATGTATATATGAATGCATGAAATTCTGATTTTCTTTTATTTTGTTATTTTTGAAGAATGCATATATGAATGCATAAAACTTGATTTTTCTTGTTTTATTATTTTTGAAGAATGCATATATAAATACATGAAATTTGATTTTATTTTTTGTTATTTTTGAAGAATGCATATATAAATACATGAAATTCTATTTTTATTTTTAAATTCTCTTAATGCTAATGTATCTTTAATTTTTTCAATGATTTTACAAATGATTTTTTTTCAGTAAATTTTTCACAATGTTTCAAAAAGATATGTACAAATTTTCTAAAAGAGAAGGTAGGTACAAAATAGTTTTTCAATGACTTTCAAATGTTTTAAAAATTATGTACAAAGAATTTTTTTTAATTATTTCTTCCAATGTTTATTCAAAAAAATATGTACAAAGATTTTTCCAAATATATATATTTTTTTGTAAATTCAAAAGGATTTTTCAATGATTTTTTTTGTTTAAATGCATATGTATAAAGAATTTAAAAGATCTCAAGAATATGTACCAACTTCAAAATTAAATATGTACAAAAGTTTCTCTTTTCTTTTTTTTTTAATTTTATTGGGTAAAATCAGAAATTCTTAGTAATCATTGAATTTGGTAATCATTGAATTCACTATATATCAATTTCCCTCCCTCTTTATTTTAGAAAATCCAGGATCATTTGAAGCTAATGTCAATATGGTATAACCATCAACTCTCTTTTGGAAACACTATTTAGATGCATGCTTAAGCCCAGGGATAAAAGATAAGTGTTTAGGGAGTTTGAGATATTTGAAAGATACTGGGAGCAAATCTTCAAATAGGATTGTCCTAGTTTTGGTGTGATGGGTTGGCTATGTGAGCTTTAAGCTCTAAAAGAAAATAAGGGTAGTGTACAAGGTTGGTCTTACAAGGAAGACAATTCACGCAAGCTGCCCGAGTTTGTATGTACATGGGGAATGATGAGATTTGTGTGAAAAATTACTATCTTGGTAAGGTGACAAAAATGAGATAACAAGGATATGAATGAAACCCAATTTAAGATGAGGGAAGACAAAGGTATTGGAAATCAGATTGTCCCAATTGGTATGTGTGATGAGATATATGTGAGGGAAGGCAAGGATACTGAAAATCGAATTGGCCCATTTACTCCTGATATCTTAATCTCAGTTGACTTGTTCACTTGTGTATAGATGAAGGCATTCAGTAGACATCTTCCTTTTTTTCATTTTTCCATTGTCAGTCACGTACTCTTATTACAAAACTAAACTTTCTGAAAATCATTACAACCACTCTTTAATCAATATGGACTTTATTAGGCTTGTAATGTGGCTAAAGGTTGCAGGATTGTGAAGAAAAGGATATAAAGGCTCGAAATTTATTTATGGGTTTGAGAAGTTTAACCAGGACCATCAACAAATATGATAAACAATCAAGTTCTTCTTTTATGATCTTTCCATCATCATGTTCCTTTTTTTTTCTTTTTTTTTTCTTTTCTTTTTTCCTTTTTTTTCACTTTTTTTTTACTGTTTTTTTCTTTATTTTTCCTTTTTTTATTTTTTATTTTTTCTTCTATTCTTTTTTCTTTTACTTTTCAAAAATTTCGGACGTAGAACATTCATTTCTGATAATACTCATTCTATGAATTAGGAGCTTTTCACACACTATTTCTTTGATGAATTTCATCTTGGATCCTTCAACTGAGTTTCAACATGATGATCCTTGCTTAGGGTATTTTTTTGAAGAAAAAATTATTTTTGGCTTAAAGAGGGTGCAAAAGATGTGTAAAAGTGTTTGGGAAACATGGTCATATATCATTTCGAATCATATTGCTTGATTTTTCAAAGAGTTTAACAATGGAACAAAATTAATGACTTCCTACACGTGTCATCTTTTTTTTTTATTGTCCTATCTTTTGCTTAGATCGCCCTTTCGGGTTTTCAATCTAACAGAATTTTGTTTTTTATTTTTATTTTATTTTTTGTGAATACCCTTGAAAAATAGAGATAGGAGATCGGTCAACAGACATTCTACCACAGTCTAAAAAATTTTAGGTAATGGTAACCATTTGGACAAATACTTTTATTTGGACATTTTGGGAAGCTTGGTAATTTTAGGAAGTTTGGAAATTTCGAGAAGGTCAAAAGTAACAAACACCTTGTATGCAAATGTTTCCTTTGAAAAGCCAATCTTTACATTTATTAAACATTTTGCTTCAATGATCCCATTATATTATTCACAATCTAGTGAATTCAATTATCCATGAACAACTGACTCACCACATTTTTTTTTAAAACTTAATTAATTTTTTTTTTGACAAAATGCATTTATGAAATTTTGGATTTTTTTGTTTTTGAAAATGCATTTACAAAATGCATGTTTTTTTAATGCATATACAATGTATGTCTGAATGAACTTTTCTTTTATAAGAAAATTATGAATGCATATATAGTGTATGTCTAAATGAATATTTTTTTTATGAGAAAATGCATTTATGAATGCATGATTTGATTTTTTTTAGGTTTATTTTTATTTTTTAATATGAATGCGTGCAAAAAAATTTTAGAATGCATATATATTTTACAAAATGCTAGAAAAATAAATAAAACATTTTGTGAATGCATATATAGATGCATGAAAAACTATGTTTTTCTTTTTTAATTTTCAATTTTTTTAATTTCTTGAATGGTAATTCATGAATGGATCTCGAAATTATTTTTTAATTTTTTTAATGATATCCATGAATGAATGCTCTACATTCTATTTTTCTGATTTTTTTTATCTTTTCAATTATAATCTAGGTTCAAATGTATCATTTTTTAGAAAAATATGTATAAATTTTTAAAAGATAATTTATATTCAAAGATGTTTTTTTTTTCACAACTATTTAAAGGAGAATGAATTTACAAAAAATTTCAATGCTAATGTATATACAAAAGGTTTTTTCAAAAAAAAATATATATGTACAAAAAATTTGACATATGTACAAAATTTCAAAAGATAATTTATTTATAAATTTTCAAAAGAGAATGTATTTACAAAAATATATTTATTTTTTCTTTTTTAAAAAAATTGTCAATGTGTCTTGTAATCATTATATTGCAAACTTCATCTCTCTCTTTTTTTTAAAGAAAAAAAATGACTAATTTTTTTGTTATTTTATTTCATATTTTTTTAAGAGAAATTTTATTCGCGCTTGTCTTTCTTTTTGTAGTAAGGTCAAGACCTTCACAGTGAGGGATCTCAAATGGAATTAAAAAAATGAGTTGAGACCATGACCGGGTTTCAAAATAAATCTTGAAAAAAGTGAGGCAAGTGTATGAATGCAATATTTTTCATTTTTCATATTCTTAATTTTTTTTATACAGGCATTTGGGAAGAGATGCATGAGTGCATTGAGAACGTATGAACATATACATGGAATGCATAATTTCCATTAAATGAATGATGATATGAAAATGGATATTTTTATTTTTGATTGAATAAGAATGCATGCATAAAGTTTCATTTTTCATTATTGATTTTTGACTTTTTTTAGAATGTAGGTATAAACTCTATTTTTTATTTTTGTAAATAATAATGCATAGATGAATGCATAAAAACTCTATAAATTCATGAATGACTCTATTTGTTTTTGGAGATGAGAACTATTTTTTTTAATAAGGATGCATGTATGAATTCATAAAACTTTATTCCTTATTTGTTTTTCTTTGTTTTGATTGAGATGAATGCATAAAACTCTATTTTTCTTTTTAATTTTTTATGAGAATGTATGAAAAATGCATAAAACTATTTTTTATTTTATATTTCTTTTAAAATGTATTTTCAAAATTTCTACAAAGAAAAAAAAAAGCATGTTATAAAATGTAGTATGAATGTCTTTGAAGATGTATGATGCACGTGTCAATGTATGATATATATTAAGATATGTGGTGCATGTTTAGATGTACGATGAATTTCTAAATGTATGATACTTATTTAGAGTATGATGCATGTCTAACTCTAAGATGCATGCAAAATAACTAATGTATGCATGTTAATATTTTTTTATGGGAGCAAATAGAAAAAGATGTTTAAAAATGCAAACTAATTAAGCAACAACTACAATTATTTTTGTTTTGTTTTGTCTTTTTTGTATATTTTTTTTATGCATGAAATTTTTAGGAATTCATTTATGATTTTTTTTTTAATGCAAATATATGGATGTATGAAATTTGAATGCATGTAAAAGTTTCTTTCTTTTTAAGAAAATGCATTATGAACAAATGAAATCATTGTTTATCTTTCCCTTATTTAGAAGGTACGAAATTTTATTTTTTGAAAATTTTTTTGTTATTATTATTTAATATCAACATTTAAAAGAAATGCATAAGTGCAATGAGAATGCATGAACATATGCATGAAATTTTATTTGAGAATTCCTCTGAAGATACATAATGTATGATGAAAAAATGCATGTAGAAAATATATATTTTTCATTTTTGTTTATTGATTGTATGATGATATGAAAATGCATATAACTTTATTTTTCATTTTTAAATTTTTTTTCAAAAATGTACGAATGAGTGCATAAAATTTCTTTTTTTTAATATGAGAATGCATAGATGAATACATCAAAATTATATTTTTTGATTTTGCATAAGCGAATGCATAAAAAAACTTTATCTCTTTTTTCATGTATGAATAGGAATCTATTTTTTAATAAATGAGAATGCACAAAACTTTTATTTTTATTTCTTGAATTTTTTTTTGTTTTGATGTTTTTGTTTTATTATTTTTCTATGCATGAAATTTTTTAAGAAAATGTATTTAGGAATGATCTTTTATTTTTTTAGAATGTATGATTTTTTTAAAAATAAATAAATAACTAATTTTTTTATTTGATGTCAACATTTTTTTTTTGAAGAAAGAAGTGTACAAGTGCAATGAGAGTGCATGTACATATGCATGAAATTTATTTTAAATTTATTTGAGAATTCTTATGAAGAGACATAAATAAATGTATAATGAAAATGAATACTTTTTATTTTTGTTTATTGAATGTAAGTTGCATAAATCTATAACAATATGAAAATGAATCCTATACTTTTTTTTCTTTGTTTGTTTGAATAAAACTTTGAAAATGCATGAATGCATAAGGCTATGAAGATGTATTGACTCTATTTGAATTTTTTTTTATAATGTATATGTGCTATTTACATGGGAGTATATGAATAGTGCATGAAAATTTAGATGATAATGAGTGTATGATGCATGAAAAAGTTTTTTTTCTTTTTATATCATTAGAAGGTATGAACGAATGAAAATATATATTTTTTGCATAAATGAATGTATGTAAGAATGTATGAGAATATATTTTTGATTGATCTGAAAAAATAAAATATGTAATGCATGTCAGGAAAATATTTAATATTTTTTATTTATTTTTATTTCTCCAAAATCATTTTTTAGAAAATAGGAAATATGAAATGCAAGATGAGATTAATCATTTTTTAGAAGAAAGAAAATATACAATGCATGTGAGACAAAAATGTTTAATATTTTTTTTCAAATTTTAGAAAGAATGTAATGCATGCTAGAAAAATGTTTAATGTTTTTTATTTTTATTTTCCAAAATCATTTTAAAAAAAATGAAAATATGCAATGCAATGAGATTGATGTTTGTGTATTTTCAAAAATCTAAAAAAAGAGAATATTCAATATATGTGAGACAAAAAAATGTTTAATATTTTTTATTTTTCAAATTCTAAAATGTATGTAATGTATGTTAGGAAAAGAATGTTTAATGTTTTTTCTTATTTCTATTTCCCAAAATCATCTTTTAAAAGAACGAAAATATACCATGCTTGTAGACAAAAATGTTAAATGTTTTTTTTTCAAATTTTAGAAAGTATGTAATGCATGCTAGAAAAATATTTAATGTTTTTTTTATTTTCCAAAATCATTTAAAAAAAAGAATGAAAATATGCAATGCAAGATGAGATTGATGCTTTTTTTATTTTCAAAAATCATTTAAAAAAAGAATATGTAATATATGTGAGACAAAAAAATGTTTAATATTTTTTATTTTTCAAATCCTAAAATGTATGTAATGTATGTCAGGAAAAAAATGTTTAATGTTTTTTCTTATTTCTATTTTCCAAAATTATTTTTTTAGAAGAAGGAAAATATACCATGCATGTAGACAAAAATGTTTTAATGTTTTTTCTATTAATTTAGAAGTATGTAATGAATGCTAGAAAAATATTTAATGTTTTTTTTATTTTCCAAAATCATTTAAAAAAAAGAATGAAATTATGCAATGCATAATGAGATCGATGTTTTTTTATTTTCAAAAATCATTTAAAAAAAGAGAATATGTAATATATGTGAGACAAAAAAAATGTTTAATATTTTTTATTTTTCAAATCCTAAAATATATGTAGTGTAATATGCAATGCAAAATGAGATTAATATTTTTTATTTTGTATAATGTTGTTATTATTATTATTACTTTCTAGGGGAAAAATTGTCATGCACGAGATTAGTGTTTTTTCTTTTAAAATCATTTTTTCTTTTATTTAAATAGAGAATATGTGATACATAAAAATGAGATTAATATTTTTTTATTTTCAAAAAAATTAAATTTTTTTAAACAAAAAGTATGTGAAAAAAAAATGAAATTAATGCATATGAATAGAAAAAAAAAATCTCTCTTTTCTTAAAGGAAAAGTGTTACAAGTAAACTCTCAGGAAAGAGAGGTGAGTCACACTTGGACAGTCTTAAGTACCAAGTCTTTCTTAACCAGAGTTGTTCTTAGACCACTCTCACAAATTTTCTTTAAAAAAATATGAGATTAATTTTAAAAATAAAGGATGTATTGTATGCAAGGAAAACAAGATGAGATTGATATTTTTTTTAATTGTTTAATACTTGTATAATGAACATCCATGTATAATTGAGCTGTAAAAAGTCTCCCTTAGTTCCCTAATTATGGTTTAACCTAATCATCACAGTTCTAGGATTTTTACATGAGCTCACATAGGATAGCTTTGTCTTAATTCCTATTAAAGGTCACTAGAGTCATGACTCACTTTACTGCACAACATATCAGTCAGTAATGACCTTTATAGATATGAGAATAAAGCAAACAGACCCTAGTTGGAGCTTTCACAACGACCAGGAAAAGAAGTACATCCCCCAATCTTGTTACGCGACTCCTCTATTTTCAAACTTCACAGACCCAGATATAGGATCCCACTCATGATATGCAAATAAAACGTAGAAAAATCACAGGCAGATATACATAACATGTCTTCTACCCTAGGGTTCAATATTGCCACAAGCATAAAATACACAAATATTTACATACCTGGATATGTTCCTACGCTGCAAATTAAAATGCATAGCATGCAATATATACAAAAAAAATAAAAAGCATAATATATAAACATAAATAGTACTAAAATAATAAACAACATACACAAACATAAATAACAACAAATATTATTTACAAAAGTGATAAACTGAAAAAAGGAAAAAATAAACATCAGATAACCACACAGATTTTACTCAATTAAATAAATTGGCCTGACTCTCTAGAAGGTCCCCAGCAGAGTCGCCATTTGTCGCAACCGGATCACGATGGGGCGATCACAAATTATTTCTTAAAAATATCTAAATTGATAATGGAGTCGCCACTATAGCTTATTATGGAAAAACTATAGAAAAACAAAAAAAATAAAAAATGCCTACGAACCAGATTCAGGATTCAGTAGTCGGTTACGTGTGGGGAAGGTATTAGCACCCACAACGCCGACGGTATCTTTAATTAAATGAATAGAAATAAGTGTAGCTTTATAAGATGTTATTTTCCCTAAAAATAGTAATTACAGCAAATAAGAATAAATATATATTTAAAAAAATGCAGACTAAGAATGAACAATAAGCAAACAAATAATAACAAAGACAAATTTTATTTTTTTAATCTTTTGAACCCGACAAGGATTCACCTTGGTCCTACGTATTTCCAAAGAAAAATCAGGATCACGTAGTTCTAATTTAAATATTTATATTTTTTTATTTGGAGAACCCGACTTGTTTCTACGTATTCCTATCGGTGATAGAAAATCAGGATTTACGTAATTCTAAAGGTTTCTAAATTTGGTTTTCGATTTGGAATTTTCTAGATTATTGTTTGATCGTTTTAATATTGTGTTGTTGTCATGCTAAGACTCAGATTTAGGATTTGGATGGTTCTGTTTCACTAGGCTTATAGGGTTTCTGTAGGTTCTGGGGTTATAGGGATTTGAATTGGATTCTATGATTTTTTTCTTTTATGATGGGTTCAGTTTGGGATTATAAGATTTTGATGTTCTATAAAATGGGATTGAATTGCGTTTTTCAGACTCTGCTTGGTTTTGAGATTGAGGCTTGGTTATGTGATATGGTGATATGTGGTTTTATTTTAAAGGGATTTGGTTTTCTGAATAGAGGTTTTTTTTCTTTTATTTTTTGTTTGAAATTTTCTCTGAGTTGGTTAAAGAATTGTGTTTGGATCTTGCTTTCTTGATTTTTGGGATGAATTTTTGGTGTTAGGAGGATTTTTAAAAAGGGGTTCCTAACCAGGGTTATTTTCTTTTATGTGTTGTCAAGGAAGGGACTGTGGCAAAAGCTGCTACCTCCTAAACCTCTAAACCGAATGAGGATCAAGCAACAACCTCCCAAGTGATAATCACAATTTTACAGTTCGATATTCTATTTGTAGATAATATATATTATAAAAATTGACTAAAACATTTCAATATTCCAGGATGCAGATCAAACAATCACATTACATACGAGATGAAGCAAACACACCATAACAAAGTCACTGGACTTACCCGTTGAAGACCTAGCCTTTTTTGTTTTCCTTTTTTAATCTGCTAACATAAATTTTCTTTCTGCAATTTGATTCTTTTAGTTCTTGCAAAATCACTGTAGTGTAGGTTATTTTTCAGTATTTTCTCAATTTCTGTGTTTTCTTTTCTCTTGTGTAATTTTTGTATCTCCTCTCTTGAAAATAAAATTAGTTCTTTATAATTTTTTCTGTAATGTAGGAAGGCTATGGGAGTTAAATGTCAAAAGCATGATTACTAGTCAAATGTCAAAAGCATGATTACTAGTTAAATGTTAAACATGATTACTAGTTAAAATGTCAAAAGCATGATTGTTACTTAAATGTTAAAAAGCATGATTACTAAATGTGATAAGTGTGAGAAGGCAAAAAGGTGAAAACAAGACATTTGTAATTCTTAAACAAGACTCTTTAATTATGAGAAATAAAAATTGTCAGCCACTAATTAAAGAATTAAAAGGTCTAAAATTATGTAGGGACTTGACTTGAATGGGCAATGTATTTATGTGAACCTTAGGGCTTATGTGGCAAGCACAATTAATAGATAACTGAGGTGTAAACAGTAACTTTTTTTTTATTTCTAATAACCTTTTAGTAAATTAGGCTTCAGAAAACATCTTTTATTTTTATTTTTATCAAATTAAATCAGAATTTTTTTATAAATGAATCTCCCTATTGCATTGGACTCACTTAATTTTTCTATTCAATTTATTTTAAGACAGACCCAACACCTTTTTTTATTATTATTTTATTATTTTTTTTACAAATTTCATTTTATCTTATTTTTTATTATTATTTAATCAAACTTTACTTATAAAGTCAAAGTTATTTTTATTATTTATTTTAAATGGCAAAAAAATTAAATAACATATGTTAAAAAGTTTTAATTTTTAATTTTTATTCTTTTATTTTATTTTTTTATTTTTTTTATATTTGCAAAAAAAAAGTTATTTGTTGACACGTATCCTCTCTGAATTATTGAATTATAGGAAGGACTATCTTAATTGCAATAATATAAAGCCAATAACTTCTGGAAACATTTTTCTTCTGTGTGAACTGTTAAGTTATTATAATTTATTTTTAAATTAATTATTTTTATTAATTTATTATTATTTTGTATTAACTAATAATTAAATGTTCTTTTATTATTGAATTGTATTAATTAATTTTTATTTTAACTGATACAATAGAAGTTTATAACCTTTTAATAATTAATATTTTCATTAATTTATTATTGTATTGTATTAACTAATAATTAATTATTCTTTTATTATTGAATTATATTAATTATTATTTTAATTGAAACAATAAAAATATACCCCCTCATTTTTTTTATTTATTTTTTCGTTTATTCTGCTAAACAAACCAAGCTTCAGTAATTTGACTTTTATTGCAAGTGTCTGTTTCCATAAATCTCAAATATTACTAATGGTATGAATTTATTTTATTATTAATTGTTAGACATTAAATTTCATGTTAAAATGATCATATTTTCTTTTACTGTTTATTTATTTTTGGTCTATTTAAGTAAATTATAATAAAATAGGTTGTTTATATTCTCAATGACAATAAAATAGGTTGTTTATTTTTTGTCTATTTTCTTTTACTGTTTATTTATTTTTGGTCTAATCTAACCTGTTTTAATTGAGTTTTTTTAATTTAATTCGACCTAAAATAATATCTTTTTTAGTTGAATTGATCTAACTTGGGTTATATAAAAATGATAGAAATTCAATGAGTCTAAAATTATATAAAAGATTTCATTTTACAGGTATCTAATCTAAATGCAGCTATCAATATTAGGATCCTAATATGTATTACAATTTATGGATACTTTTTTAGACATTTTTATAAAATTTTTTATCATGACAAAGTTTACATAAAGATTTTAAAACATGCATGAAGAGTTCGGACTCACTCACCCGCTCAATCTCTTGGATTTATAAAAGTTTCATTTAATATTTTAATAATTACCTCTACTATTGTCGAATTCACCTAATTTTATGATTTTAATTTACATATAAATTTAAAATAATTTATACACTAAATTGTTAATTATATTTTAATTCAAATATAAAAATATATTTTAAAAATATTATATTATATTTTTACTTAACTTATATTTCTAAAATTTAAAAATATAAATATAATTTTTTTAATAAATATATTATGATTATATATATATATATATATATATATATATAAATAAAATACCGAATAAAATAACTAAAAGGCATGGCTGTATATATACCTATCTTGCTTCCGTTAAAAAGAAAATCAAATAATATTTGTATTTGGCTCAAACGACTATCTTTCATTAAAATTGGGATGAATGTAGGTTGATACTTCATGTTCAAGCTTATTTCTCATTCTTAATTTTAATAAGGATTAATTCATGTGTAATTTAGTAAAGATTAGGTTATGTATTTTAATTATTATTGGAGTTTTTCAATCTATACTTTGTGAGTTTTTATTATTTAAATTTCCTATAAATTTTATCAAAAAATAACATATTTATACTATTCATAAATGTATGTTATATAACTAAAAAAATATTAATTTTTTTACAAGTAATAAAATTGATTTTACATTAGTTAATATATTGAAATTATATGTGTAAGATTCGAGTTTAACTGTATTAATGTTTCTTGTAATTATTGTTTTTTTAGTATTTAAATTAAAAACCAAGTATTTATATATTTGGTTTCATGAATGGATATATGCGGATAAATTATGATGTAATTAGAAAGAGTTCCATTTATTGAGTTTTAAGAAATTAACTTATATAAGATATTTTATTTTTCGTTTTTAAGGTTTTAAATTTTAGAGTTTTTCTCTTTATGTATTTTATTTTACTTATTTATATTGAAAATAATATTTTTAATTTTATATTTTAATTTTTTATGTTTTTATTTTTTGAAAATGAAGTTTTTTGCACATTGTGAATTTTTTCCTATCTTAAAAATATATTATCTTAAAGTTTCTTTATCGAATAACTTTTCAAAAACATTTATTAGATTTTACATGATTTCATAATTTGGAAGATTTATAAATTTTGAGCAAGTTAACTCATAAAATCAAGAGAAATTATACTCTGACAATTACTTTCACTTGACATCAACTTTTTTTAATAAAATATTATATAAAAATAAAATAATAATTTATTTTAATATTAAATAATTATATTTTATTGTGTACAGCGTCAAAGTATCAAAATCTTATAAAATAATTATTTTTACAAACCCCAAAACATTATTTATACATTTTAGTCAACTCCACTCAATATAAAATTGTCAACTACTTCATACTTAAAAGTTATGAAAAAAAGTATAAAAAATATATTTAATATAGAAAGTTAAATAAACTTCCTATAAGTTTTAAGAGCAATCACAATAATAAAATTATGACATTTATTAGTTTGGCATACAATCTTCATTTTTTAATGACTAAAACTTTAAAATAGAGGTATTATTATTATTATTATTATTAATATTATTATTATTATTATTATTATTATTATTATTATTATTATTATGTCTATATATAAAATTAAACACATATGAAAGGGTTCACATCAATCTAACTTAATTAAACTATATTCCTGTACTTGAATTATATAATTTAAAAAATAATTATTTAAAGAAATAACATATACGTATATATTAGTAAATAAATAATATCATATTTTTAAATGAATCAAATAACAACTTGTATTTTTAATATTTTTTTATCTTAATTATAGCTTAATGACTTTAGATTGAATAATTTTTTATTTTGTAAAACTAAATATTTATTCAGGTAGACATTATCTGTATGTAAATGTAACTTAAACAGAATTACAAACATTTATTTAAACATAACATCAATCTAAATTTCATATCTCAATTTCATGTTTATTTTGAAGATATCTATTATTGATTAAGGAGATTCTTTATCAAATTAAAGAAAATGATTCATCTTAACCTTTGAATAAAAGACTTCACCAAAATAATTTTAACATCCATAATTTACTTTTATTAGTGAAGGATTTGTTATTTTAGATAAACAAGGAATTTCTATGTTCGATGATTTTAGAAACATCATTCTCTAAGAAAAAAAGAATTGGTTTTTGAAGTATTAAGAGATAACTATATCTTAGAATTAGTTTTTGAAGTTAAGGCTGAAAGTAAGGTAGGAGTGGCAAAATGATATTTTCTATTTTCAATGAAAGTGTACAATTTTAATATTCATAATAATCTCAAAGGGACCAGTGGTACACATTCCAAATTGCTAGTGTCAAATAAAAATTGAACTAAAAATGGAAAATTAAAAATAAATATTTAATTATTATATTTATATATCAATTATGCTGATCCATCTGTTATTCTTAACCAATGCAATTTTCGAGTTCTAAAATTAAAAAAGAAATAAATCTTAACTATTTTACTTAAACTTTATATAACATATGCTCCATGTTCCAAGATGGACTAATATCCTACCACGTGGAAGTTAATCAAAACAAACAAATAAAATTGAACATAAAAAATATATTTTTACTTTTTCTAAATTTATTGTAGGCACAGAAATAGAAAGGGTGGGGAGAATTAAACATGTCACTATCTTCTACTAATTTTTCATAATGAAAGATTAATAATTATAAAAAGCTACCATGTTTTTGTATGCGGTCTTGTGGGCCCACTCTGTTTCGCTTCAAGTTAGATTCCCACCTACTAAACATTTCATTCTGCAGTTCGGTATTCAGTGTTACTTATTCGCTGTCGAGAGACACGCTGCCTCGACCATCAACCAGAAAGAGAGTTTTCTGCTACTTCTGGAACCTTCTGGAACCTTCGTCCCTGCTATCTCATCACTCTCTATTGGTCAATGCGCCTCTCATCACAGGTATCTACTCTCTCTCTCTCTCCTTCATTTTCTCCATCCATTCTTGAATTACATGTTTCTTTGCACACGTGTATGTGTTGGTGATGACGATTTTATAGGGTTTTGGGTTTTGGTTTCGTTCTGCTTATGAATGCGTGTGTCTTATGGTTGATTATTGTTTTCATCTTATATTCTTCTTGCTGGTGCTTTCAGCTCAACTCCTCTTTTTTTGGTTTTAGGTTTCAACGACCATAGAAAATGCATGTCATGTTTTTTGTTATAACTATGTTATTGTTACGAATCGTTTCGTCTGGAAAATATTCTTGACCATTGTTGATTGCGTCTACAATTTATGTCTGTTTTTTTTAATCAATTTAAGTTTTAGCAGGAGATTGTCAACGGGCAGAGCGTGGTGAGGGAAGAATTTGAAAGGTAAAAGACTGAGAGCATCTAGTGGAGAAGGTTGAATTTGGGTCTGTTTATGGTAGCAAGGATGGATGATGAGTCTCGTGATGGTTCTGTCTGGACGGAGGAAATTAATGGGAAGAAGGTTCAGACTCCGGTGAGGAGGAAAAGGAAATACAGGACAAAGAAAAAGGAATATCAAGGATGGGGATCGACTTCCCTTATTAGGTTTCTCCAATCCATTGGTAGAGATACGGACAAGGAGATAGCTCAAAACGAGGTTGCAGATATTGTAATGGACTATGTTAAGCAGAAAAATCTCTTTCACAAAACCAGAAAAAAGAGAATTGAGTGTGATGAGAAGCTTCACTCGCTGTTTGGAAGGAAGACCATTAGCCGGTTCAAAATCAATGACTTGCTTGAGTCACACTATGCGGAAAATTGTGAGGACTCCGCCGATGATGTTTTGTTTGACTCAGAAGAGGATGAGCGTGAAACCCCGAGAACAGCACCCTCAGAGAGGAGGAGTCAACAGCAGAAACCGGTTTTTGAAAAACCAAGGAGCTGTTTTGCCAACGTAGTTTCTGACAACATCAAGCTTGTTTATTTGAAGAGGAGTCTGGTTGAGGAGCTTTTAAAGGACCCCGAAACTTTTGAGACTAAAGTAGTTGGAAGCTTCATAAGAGTCAAACGTGACCCAAATGACTACCTTCAGAAAAACTCACACCTGCTTTTGCAAGTCACAGGTAATCTGGCCGCAGTTCATTAATTATGACATTGCATTCAAATAAATGCTATATTTTTTTTCTTCTAAATTTACATACAGTTCACTTTGAATAGGTATGTTCATCAACTGCTTAAGTTGAATTCTCATGTTTCTAAAAAGCGGAGGTTTCTAACAAAAAAACAAACTGAAATGTACTTACGCTATTTTTTACATCATTGGTTTATATCACATGTATCTGACGATCTAGCAAATTAATCAAATTTGCTCGATTGAAGAATTTGGAGTGTTTACAAAGATAAATAAAGCAAACCCTTAATATTATGAACTCTATTTTGGCATTATTAGTATACAGACTATTTGGATGAGCATCTCTATAAGTTTTTCTAGAAGAGAAAAATGAAAGGAAACAAATAAATAAATTAACTTCTCCATAACCTAAAATTAACTTGTGCACTACTTAACAAAAAAATATGTAAAAGTAGCTGGGAGAGAGGTGTTGAATTGTTTTTAAAACTTTTCACAAAAAAATTCTCTTTCTTGAAGTTCTTTTAAAACTCTTTTTCAGATTGAAAATCGCCCAAGAAAGTTTGTACTGGTTCAGATCCTACATCTAGTCTTAAGTATTCAACTTTAGAATAGTTGATTCCACTATCCTCTAGAGTTTGTACAAAACACTCACAAGCTATTAAAAACCTTACGACAGCTAGCAAAAGAAATTAATCAACTCTTGAACATAATTAATCAACTCTTGAACACACTCAAGAGGATATAAGCCTAATCAACTCTTGACAAGTACGAGGATATACACTAGCACACACCAGCCAACAAAACACAAAGAAAGAATTTACCAACTTGTCTCAGTAGAAGCATTCAAAAAGGTTTGAATCTCAATACAGCGCAACCTTGTATTTGAAATCTTGTTTGCATAGTTGAGAGAATGAAAACTGCTTAGAAAACCTTGATTCAAATTGCTTTTGATCGAATTTCCTAATTGATTGAAAAGATTAAGTAATAAGCTCTATTTATAGAGTTCAAAAAGTGTACATTAACGCATTTAATCGATTATTTATGGTGTTAATCGATTATTCTTAGTTTGATTTTGAAAAACAATTACAACGCTTTTTGTTTTAATTGATTATTTATGACACATGTTAATTGATTATTTCCGCTTTGTAATAAATGCATAAAACATACTTAATTGATTATGAAAGATGTTAATCTATTAAAATATTGAGACAAGATTGCCTAACTCTCTTTAATCAACTAAAAAGGAGATAATTGATTATTCTCTCCTGAACCTCATCAAGAACCGTTTAATCGATTATTCGAAAACTTAATCAATTAACGAGGTCATAAAACCTTTTAAAAACAATTTTTCACTTTTCAAAACTCATTTTCTTTTCAACATATTTTAATATAGCTATATATTGACTATAACCTTGTGTGAAAGACTCAACAAGATACAATTAAAGCTAAACTATTCCAAAAATCTTCAGCATCTTCATCTTCAATCATCATCATCATCATCAAAACATCTTCACTTGAGGCATGAGACACTCATCAAGTCCAACAATTAGCTCATGCATAAGCTAATTTTAGTTTATGGAGAAGCTAATTCTAATTTTTCATCTTATTTTTCTCTCCTATAAAGGGCTTATAGAGAAGTTCATCCAAACATGCCTTAAGTCAAGGCCGGGTATAGGTAGTCCCAATTGAATTATTTCTCTTAGTGTTTTCTTAATCTATTATTTATTTGTGAATTTGGCATGCAATTGACAATTGAATTTGACAGATATAGAAAAAATAGACAGTGACATTTATTTCTTCTAATCAGCTGAAATGTATTTTTTTTTTTTCCGGGTTATCCAGGTATGAAAAAAAGTTCTGAAGTAAATGGGGAAATTCACCTAAAGGGTTCTGGTTTCATTAAGGACATCAGAGTTCAAATGCTTTCAGATGATAATTTCTCTGAGGTAAGTTTTATCTTGCTACCTTTTGCTTTTAGCAAAAATAGTAGTAGTCATTGCTTGATTCTGGTGCTAAGCCAAAAGTTCCTAGGTATCTGTCTGTAATCATTGTTCTTGATTAGTTTCTAACAAATTAATGCTTGATTACTTCAGTGACTGTGTAAAATAAGCACATGTTAACGGGAAGTTGATGGTGGGTTTGAGATTGTGTGACTTTGGTTTCAGGAGGAGTGTGAGGATTTGCGCCGAAGAGTGAAAGATGGCTGGGTCAAGAGACCTATGACTGTAAGCTCTTTTAATTGCTTTGACTTATTTTTTAAAAAAATAGTGAGATTCCTACAGCACTATAGCAATCCACTTCCATAGATTGTGAACTGAAAGGAATAAAGAGCAGTGTATTCTGTATTCGTGGAAGTATGTTTTGTTCTAGATACTGTGTCTGATGCTTTAATGAATGTATATAATATGACATTTTCTTTTATACATGGTAGGTGGATATGGAGCACAAAGCAAGAGTATTGCATGAGGATGTGACTAAGCATGTATGTACTGAACTGTAGCTGAACCTTGTCTTTTAGTTGCTTTATTTGTGTTTCTGTTCATGATTTCTTCATAAGTTGTCAAGCTAGTTTTAGAAACGTGAATACAGTCAAATTGTAAGATTAATGGAGGACACATTAATAATAGCTTGAAATATATCATATAGATGACAAATAATGTATAGATTTCAAGTTAACAAATTTTACCGATAATAAATTGACAAAATAGCTTGATCACGAGTCTCAGTAACCAAATCCCAAGTCCTAATTAAGTGTGTGAAGTCTCTATTTAAGAAGGAAGAAAAAGGAGCAAGAGAATGTCCTCTATTTCGTCCTGCTACCAGTACAACCTAGTCTATGTTTGGTAATAGATTATTTTCAGGGAATAATTGCTTTTTCTTCAAAATCTCTCTTTGAAAGATCGTATAAATAAGTGATCTTCAATAGATGCTGAAGTAAGCAGGCACCTAATGGTAAAAGACTTGGTTGTTGTTGTATGCTATAAGTAGGCAGCTGGAGTAATTTCTGAGCCACTCCCAATTTTTACTCCAAAACGTTGGTGTCTGCATATATGCTGATGATTTTTGTTGTATTATGTTTATGCACCAGGAAAAGCCAAAACTCATTTCTATAGTAGCTTTCCTTTTTTATACTTCTATTATTGTCAATGCTTTGCAGTGCTAATGGCAAACCATGCTCTGGTGGAAATTATATCAAAATTGATAATAATTTCATTTGCATGCTCTCTTTTAATTGATCAGTTTCCAGCACTGACACATCATAAATAGATTTTTCCATTCGGTGTCACATTCTGTCAACTGTATACAGTACTCTTGGAAATATAGAATACTTGAGTTCAAGTATTTGACAACTTTTAGATACTATTTATAGTTTTTATTTATACATGATAGTCATATCTTAGATATTTTTTCCCATTCTTGTTGATATTTTGCGGTTTGTCAATTATCAATTTTTTGCGTAGGAGTATATACTTGTCCTTTTTGTTATGTGTTTACATTGAAACTGCGCATATACTTTACATCCTTTTTGATATCTGGGTTTATTTTCGCCTAACTTTACTCTAATATTTCTTTATTCCTGCTTTCTTTTTATGTGATGATGTTGTTTCAGTGGATTGCTAGAGAACTTACTCGGCTACAAAATCTTATCGATCGAGCCAATGAAAAGGGTTGGCGTAGAGAATATCCTTTTCTGTTATTCATTTGGCAATTTTTTCTATATTGTGGTGTGTCTTCCCATCCGTCTTTTTCATTAGAAGATGGCAGCAACCTAGTTACCACATTACACTACCCTTGTTATACAACTAAATTTGTTCTCTAGTAGATACTTTGTACATTATTAACTGTACTATTTGTCATAAATTAAAACCACGAGCTATTTATGACAATCTATATATACATAGTAACCCATGACAACTTCATTACTTCATGATCCTTGATAATTAGATTTATAGTTCTATTGATTTTGTTTTTGCAAACAATAATACTGATTTGCTTATTCAACTAATAAATAAACAATAAAAAATCTGATCCAATCATTGTTTTTCAGGACACAATTTTTTTACACTTGTTAATCATGGGAAAAACTCAAGTCCCGCATATATTATAGATATCTAAATATTGTATATAAATGGTGGGCATCGCTCATTTATGAAGTGACTTTTGGGGTTGAATTTGGCCTAAACCCAAATTATACTCTAGTATTGGAGTTTATCCTAGATTATTGGACTACTTTTGGGCTCGTGGGGGTGTATTGACAAAAACACAAGTGTGATTTTGACTAGAAATAGTGTTGGAGTAGTATGTATATATGGAGGGCAAACCTTACCTTAAGAGCTAGTTTTTGAGATTGAGTTAAACACAGACCCAAGCTGTTAGAGTTGGTCACACCTAATTGATTTGAGTCATCAAATCAATTATTGTTCAGGCTGTCTTTGTTTCATCAGACACTTGCATAATTCTTCTTTAATTGGCTAATATTTCCAGTATTAATTCTTTCAACGTCATATTGTTGGATAGATATAGGGTAAAGCATTTCTCTTCCTAATCACATCATATACCTTGGATATTTATTCAATTGCTCTCCAAACCCCAATCACTTGAGTAATGCTCAAGTGACATGTGAAAGGTTAGCTTCTGGGCTTCTCTTAAATGTAGCTTGCAGACGTATCTGTTCTGTAATAAATCTAAAGACAACCTATAATGCTACTCCTCCCGAAAGTCATACTGTCTGATTACATTACATCGTTGTAGTTAGTTCTCACCTTTTTTCAGTACTGTAGTACACATCTTATTTAGAAAGCAGTCAGTTGTGGTAATCAATATTGTGCATTAGAATTATGTTCGATCATATGTATAATGCTATCTGCTTTTTTAGTGATCCTTTTTAAGTAAAATTTTAAGAAAGATTTTGTTTGAAACAAAGATTCCTTAATGAATTTGAAGTACACTGGATGAATACCTACAAAGAAGAGAGAAGCTTCAGAGACCTGATGAGCAGGAACGGTTATTGTGTGAGCTTCCTCGAGTTATTGCAGAAGATCAAGAAACAGAATCTACCAGTCCAGGTGATCGAGATAAAAAAGTAGAAAACAATTTACAGGAGTTCTGGCAAGCTACCTGTACAAAATCATCTTTAGTGACTGAGGAGGCAAAGGCAGTTACAAATGGAAAACTGGATATTGCTGATCTTGTAAAACTACAATGCAATTCACCAAAGTCAATTCCCATTCTCCGAGATGTTCCTCTTTTGAATTTCACAAAGAATAGCACTATGTTGAATTGTACTTCAAATGACACTGCAGGTTTGTTATAAACATTTTCATTTTCCATGGTTCTCCCTTTTACTGTAAGCAAGTTTTTTTATCTGTGACTGTTTGATGATAATATTGCAGTGCCTACACCTCTAAGCTTATGCTAATGTCATTATTTGATGCTCTTGGCGTATTTTGGCAGAGCACCAATCCTGTGGCTTACCTGTCCAACAGCCGCTGGAGCAACAAACAGACTTTGCATATAAGAATGACATGTCTAAGCCAGCCAAATCACATGAAGCAAAGATCTCTCAATCACTGCCCGACAAACAAATATGGCCATCTCAGATTCATATAAGCAATGGCCTATATGCCCAACAGCTGCAAGAACAACCAAGAGACTTTGCATATAAAAATGGCACACCTAAGCCATCCGAATTACATGAAGGGAAGATCTCTCAAGCATTTCCCAACAAACAGATACGGCCATCTCAGGTTGAGGTTCTAGAGCTAAGTAATGGCTTATCTATCCAACAGTCGACACAGCAACAAACAAACTTCTCACATAAGAATGACATGTCTAAGTCAGCCGCATCACATGAAGTGAAGAGCTCTCAAGTACTGCCCAACGGACAGATACAGCCATCTCAGTTTGATGTTATAGAGCTAAATGATGACTTAGCTGTTCAACAACCGGAAGAGCAACTAACTGACTTTGCATATGACAGTAGTATGTCTGGGCCAGCTGACTCACATGAAGCGGAGATTTCTCCATCACTGCCCAGCAAACAAATACAGCCATCTCAGATTGAGGTTATGCTGCTCAGCAAACAAATGCAGCCATCTGAGATTCAGGTTATAGAGCTAAGTGATGATGATGACGACGAAGAAAATGAAAAAGCAAGTATTACTAAATTGATTCCTGCTATCCAGTTGGATACCTTGATGTGGCACTACAAAGATCCCACGGGTAACATACAAGGACCATTTTCCTTGTCTTCTCTGAAACGTTGGAGTGATGCTGGGTACTTTACTGGAGATTTCAAGGTCTGGAAGTCAGGTGATAGGCAGAATGAAAGTGTATTACTGGAGAATATACTAGCCCAATTTTTTTGATCAAATTTCTTTTGCTGTACATTGTAAATCCTGCTCAAGTGTCAACCAACCAATTTACTACTTAACTGTAACTAATACCTTTTGGTCTCTAATTGAATTATTTTTCCTCCTCCTTGCTTATCTATCTCTTTACCTGGTCAAGACGGATCGATAATATTGAATCATTCTGTTAGGAGTTTTATATTGAGTAAAATAAACTATAGGATGAAATGCTTGAGCCAAAAGACTTTTCCTTTCAGTAGATTAGTCATTTGGGTTAGATTCTGCAGAGGCTATGGATGTCCAAGGAGGTTGATGCCATAGACATGACTCCACAAGTAGTATTGTGAATGCGCTAACCTTTGATCTTTATAAGGTTTGGATTACCTATATATATATATATATATATATATATATATATATATATATATATATATCTTCCTCCACTCTCCTCTTTGCCTCTTTCACTCTTGACTGTTGAGGCCGCCACCCCATTGTCTGGCCATTGCTGCAGTGAGCTACTGTCGAGCCACCCCATTGTCACCGGACAACACACATACATAATAGACTATGAGCCAATATGACCAGGCCAATATTGGACTAAACCCTATTATTAGTTTCTGCCTCCAACATTGTCATCCCTATTTAATCTTAAATTTTTCTATTTTTTATTTTACAATTAATATGAATTTAAGAAAAACTAGATCGTGAACATATGGGATGCACACAAAAAAAATGTAAAATTATCAGTTTACTTTTTTTTTATATTAGTATTTTCTTAAAAAAAAATAAAAAACATATATGACATGAGTTGTTGATTTGCTTTCTTTAGTTCTATAAAAAAAAAATAAGTCTGCATGATATGTAAATTGGCATCAGTCATTATAGTCTGCAGAACACATCAAAATATATACACGAACTATTTCAATGTTACTGTTCTGCATAGACAACTTAATTGTAATCTTGATATATTAATCTTGTCTTGATTTATCTTAATGTCTTAAATACTACTATTTCATATAAAGAGAATGACCAATTTAGTAATGTGAAAAAGATCTACTTAACTGTTTTTGTAATTATCAATTATTATTTAGTATAACTTTTGAAGATATACAATTATATTTACTATTTTAATGTTATAGACCATTTTAAATTTATAATTAATTAGTGTAATTTTTAAAAAGTAATAATCACATTTATTACTCTAACATTGTGAAAGAGACTACCTTACTTTTATATGAGTTTAGTGAACCAATATTATATGATTTGACATGTCAAGAAAAATATAGTTTATGGAAATGCCAAGTTTAGTCAGCTTGTTTTCAATATTTGATAGTTCCACACAAACTTCACATAAAAATAAAAATAAAAAAAACACTTTAAATGCTTTAGACAACTCACAAATAATCAATTCATCACTTTTTTTTCCCACTGGATACTCTCACACATTGACTCTTCACATTTTTTTTTTTAATAATCAGTCATACTTAAAAAGGCTAAAAATAAATCAAGTAATTTATTAGACACTTTTGATTCAACTATGTAAGATATAAGATCTTACATAAATTACACATAATAAGTTTCCTTACTTTTTTCAGTCCATTTTAAGAGCTTAGCATAATCATCCTTCCTACATAAAAATATGGGTGTTTTATGCAAAATTCAAATTGAAATATTTTTCATTAACAAGTCATTACTTCGATTACCAATTAACTCGATCTCCTAAAATAAAATTTTAATATGTCCGATGAACAAATATCATTAAAAAAGAACCATGTTAAATATACCAAGTGAAATTCTACGAATATTAATTAAAAATAAACTTTTTTTTACTAATTATATTGTTTTGAATGTATTATTTATTATTAACTCAAATTTTTATTAATAAATCATAAATTTGCACGAGTCTTAACTCATTATTGAAAATAGTGTAAGTTTAGGTTTGTAATTTTAATTAACGAGTCTCCACAATTCCTTGCCACTTGTAATCATTATAGAATGTTAAAAATAAATGATTGGTAGAATTGGAAAATTTGATGCATGTAAAACCCAAAAAAATAAAGTAAAAAAATAAAGTAACAGTAATAATTTGAAAAGGTAAAGAGTAAAATAAATATAATGAGGCGCTGGGAGGTTCAAGGGTTTTCTAGCACATTTTGGCGGAAAACCTCAGCGTAGTTACTCACACTACACTCTGCCGCCCGATTATTTCTCGATCATTTCTCTGTGCCCTAGCGCCTCTTCCGTCGCCGCTGCCGCCAACCACCGTTTCTCTTGCCGCTTCCGGTACCGATCGGACCTTCTCCGGCCAAGTCAGGTAACACGCATTCCTCTCTGATCTGGTGCTGCTTGAGTCGTATTGTGATTTAGGGTTCTGCTTTTGGATTCATTGATAATATTTTCAATTTGTCTGTTTTCTACATTCGGAAGACGTATGAATCTGTATCGTTTTGTTAAGAGAAAACTGTTTTTGAGTTTGAAAACTAACTTGCTTTGTTTATGGATTCCTCGTTAATATGTTCACTTCGCGGTTTTGAGTTTGAAACTAACCAGCTTTAGCGACCTTAGATTCTCGCGAGCTTCCTCAGGAGCACATTCTCTGTTGCTGGATTTAGTTCTCGCGTGTGAAAATTCTCGGAATATTTTAAATCCAAAAAATCATGCACGCGCCAGTTCTCGTTCTCCGTAAGTTCTTTATCATCTCTTACGCTCATAATTTATGCTTTTTGATTTTTAAATAATTTTAGTGTTTGTTTTCGCATTTTATTGGTTTTAAGCGGCGTGTTGTTGTGTGTGTTTCTTCAATTTGTTTTTGCAGAGGACTCTTTGAAACGAGAGTCTGGATCTAAAGTGCGATATGCTGTTATTCAAGCAGCAAAGGTATTGCGTGTTACCAACTGAGACTCTGTTTTGATAAATTTTTGTATATGCACTTATATAGGAGAATAAAAAAGTAATTTTCTTCTATAATTATCTGGCTTACTTAACTTTTATAGAAGTTATCGTCTAACTTTTTCAAACGCTAAGGTTCATAAGTTGATTTAAGTAGTTATGAAATAAATATTTGTACAGAACCTAACTTGTCACTACAGATGTTCATTTGTTGTTTCTAATCTAATATTTTTGACGAGTGCCAGGCTGTTGCTGATGTAGTCCGTACAACACTGGGACCCAGGTCAATGCTAAAAATGCTTCTTGATGCTCAAGGAGGTTAATGTTTTCATTTTTTTACATCAAACTACAACTTATTGAAGAAGACTCTTGTATCCTTTGCATTTATATGGTGCTCATTCATTCTTTTTCTTGCAAATCAACAGGAATTGTTGTTACCAATGATGGAAATGCTATCTTACGTGAATTAGACCTTGCTCACCCGGCTGCAAAGGTATTTGTTGTATCTGTTGCGTCACTTCATTAATATTGCTTTGTCATACATACATTACACATACTGCTCCCCAAACTTCGAATTCTGTAAGCATCACTTCTGTGATTTTGTTGGCTTAGTTTCTCTTTATTGTGAAACTTTCTAACAGTGTTCTCTTATTCGAACGTAAACAGTCCATGATTGAATTAAGTCGAACCCAAGACCAAGAAGTAGGAGATGGAACCACATCTGTCATCATTCTTGGTATGTTTCTGTATGATTTAATAGAAAATTCTGGTTTTTTGTTGTATTGTCTTCTGATGGAGGATCAAATCTTGATTTTTTGGGCACCATATCTTACAATATTCGTTATCTTGTATCTGGGTGCAGCTGGTGAGATGCTTCATGTTGCCAATGCATTCATTGACAAAATTCACCCTACAGTTATTTGCCGAGGTAACTTATTTGTATACTATTAATGAATGTTTCTCTATTAAAAGCTCTAAAATTGTTTACATACATGAATGCTGTAATTATGTATTCTGCAGCATATACCAAAGCTTTGGAGGATGCTATTTCTGTTCTTGACAAAATTGCAATGCCTATTGATGCTCAAGATCGTAAGACTATTGCCAAGTTTTTACCTTTGTGTTATAGATTTCTTCCTTTCAGTGCATGATGGCTCCATTTGACTACTTTATGTATAACTGAATGCTATGATTAATTAAACTGCAGGAGGTATAATGCTGGGGCTAGTAAAAAGCTGCATAGCTACCAAATTCACAGGTCAATTTGGGGATTTAATTGCTGTGAGTTTTCCTTTATCTCTTGGCTAGGTTTATTAATTTTTCGTTTTTCTTTTATATTATTGTTGAGCTGTATTTTTGTTCTGGTTAATGGTTATTCTTTAAATTCTGTTACAACCCAGAGTCAGATATCCTCTATTTGATTTGTGTTCTATGTGGAATTCGATGTTGTTTGTTGTAAACCCTATTATCCTGCATAAAAGGAAGCCTAGTATTTTCAGTGTTGATGATTTTTTTTTGGGGGCGGGGGATTTGTTGTGGGGCTCACAGCTAGTGATGTTTGACGTTACCTGTCATCTATACATTTCTTTTGTACGAAGGTGTGGCTTGTTATTTTGATTAATACAAATTACTTGTTCATTATCTATATTATTTCCACTTCTAAACAAATATTTTTAAGTTATCTTCATTTAGTTAGATGGGCCTCTGGGTTTAGGTGATTTGTCTATGAATTCATCAAACTCATATATTTTCTTTAACTTTGTATTGATACGTGAAAACTTGAGTTTTATAGTGATTTCATTTCTTCGAGCTCTTGCTCTTCAGTTTTGTTGTTTACTGCTTGAGTGAATAGGTTTTAAACCTGATGCTGCTTGATTGTTGAAAATTACTATATCCTTCTGCTATTACATAACATTTCTGGATCTGTTGAGTTATGTATCATATATTCTTCCTTGGTTACTTCCAGAATTTAGCTATTGATGCTACTACAACAGTAGGTGTTGAGATTGGCCAAGGTTTGAGAGATGTAGATATTAAAAATTACATTAAGGTTGAGAAGGTCCCTGGTGGGCAGCTGGAGGATTCTAGAGTACTCAAGGGAGTTATGATAAACAAAGATGTGGTTGCCCCTGGCAAAATGAGGAGGAAGATTGTTAACCCACGCATCATTCTTCTTGATTGTCCCCTTGAGTATAAAAAGGGTGAAAACCAAACAAATGCCGAACTGCTCAAAGAAGAAGACTGGAGTCTCTTATTGAAGATGGAAGAAGAATATATTGAGGAGCTATGCATGCAGATATTGAAATTTAAGCCTGACTTGGTAATCACAGAGAAGGGTCTGAGTGATTTGGCTTGCCATTATCTGAGCAAGCATGGAGTTAGTGCAATCAGGAGGCTGAGGAAAACTGATAATAATAGAATTGCTAAGGCATGTGGTGCTGTTATTGTGAACAGACCAGATGAATTGCAGGAGTCTGATGTTGGTACTGGTGCTGGGTTATTTGAGATTAAGAAAATTGGAGATGAGTACTTTGCATTTATTGTTGATTGCAAAGACCCCAAGGCCTGCACTATACTACTAAGGGGAGCTAGTAAGGATCTCTTGAATGAAGTTGAAAGAAACCTACAGGTATGCTATTCACATGTTCTAAGAATTTAGATTTGATCATATCATACTGCTTACTGAATCCTTTTTTTTTTCTCAGGATGCCATGTCTGTTGCAAGGAACATAATAAAAAATCCAAAACTCGTTCCTGGAGGTGGTGCAACAGAGATGACAGTGTCAGCTGCCTTGAAACAGAAGAGTTCTTCTATCGAGGGCATAGAAAAAGTGAGTGTAGTTTATATGAACCAGTAGCAGTACTGCTTTATATTAGGTGGATTCTAGTTCTATCTCTTATCTGTAGCAGTGTATACTGGTTCTCACTTAAGATTCTTGTTAATTAACAGTGGCCGTATGAAGCTGCTGCCATTGCTTTTGAAGCTATCCCACGAACTTTGGCACAAAATTGTGGAGTAAATGTCATCCGGACTATGACAGCTCTACAAGGAAAAGTAAGAATAGTTTTGTAGCACTTGTATACTGTCTTTCTATGAAGTTCTGATCATTTTTAACGTTGTGTTCTTGAAAATACTAGCATGCAAATGGAGAAAATGCATGGATTGGTATAGATGGGAATACTGGTAGCATCACTGACATGAAAGAGCGCAAGGTACTTCACTTTCATCCTATTCCGTTGCATATGCATATTGTAAATGATACCAAAAACTGCCATTTGTTATTTGCCAGCGCGAGTTAATCACATTAGACTTAGAATTAACATTTCTCAGTTATTCCCAGAAGAGGCAACAAAGTGCGAAACCTTGTGTTTATTTCCTTAGCAGAATAGTCATTATCTTGTTGCATTCTTGCCTGTTACTTCCTTTCTGAAATTTGCCCCTTTATCTGATTTCGAAGTATTCGCACTTATATTTGCAAGTGAACTCAAAATGTCCTGCTTTAATGTGATGTTCAGATCTGGGATGCCTACAATGTGAAGGCGCAAGCTTTTAAGACTGCCATTGAAGCTGCTTGCATGCTTCTGAGGATTGATGATATAGTGAGTGGGATCAAGAAGAAGCAGGCCCCTGGAGCTTCAGGCTCTTCAAAACCCAAGATTGAAACCGAGGCAGATGCTGACAGTGAGCAAATCATTCCTGACTGAGAATCTAGGTTCAGCTGACATTGCTTTTTGATAGAGTTGATGACGTACTAGGTTCTTGGTCTTCATTAAATCTTATCACTATTAGAAGTTTTGGGTCCTTGACTAGGCTGTTGTTTTTTGTGCCTTGTACTTTTTGCAAGAGCAAATTGTGAACCTTGTTTATTTTTTAAGACTATATTAACTGGTGTGTGCTTTATTGGGTGTTTTCGGTCCACTGTTGAGATCTTGTGCCGGGGTCAAACATACCAGTTTCACCAATTTTGTTGAGCTGTTTCTGGTTTCTCATCCTATTCGTTTGTGAAATGTTTTTTACATATTAATATCGAAGCACTTCCTTACTATGTGTTAAATTATGGCGAAATGTGTTTTTTTTTTTTTTTTTTGCTGATAATTGTGTTCTATTTATGAAAAAAATTTGCATAAAAGCTGAAGCTGTCCTCTGCCAGTGTAACAATATCATTGGAAGGTGGTGGCCAATTAGCCCGCCAGTGATTATCTTATTACCACGCCCTTTAGAAAAAGTAGCTAAGATTTAAGAAATGTTTTAGATGGGTATTTGATGTTGCAACGTCGGATGATTCTAGCATAACATCGTAGAAACATTTACGCCCGCTTTGGATCCATGGTTGTACTGTATGGAGAAACATTGATCACTGTTCATGTTTTGATCAAGGATTTTTGCGTGAAAAGGGGAGGACTGCTCTCTAAGACGTGAAGAAAAGAGGGTTAATTGTGGTGGGTTTTAATATTTTATCCCTTGGATATCATAAAACGTGGTAGGACAAAAGGAGATGGAGGAGTGTCTCCTTCAAGACGTGAAGAAAAGAGGGAAAGTTGTGGTTGATTTTAATATTTTGTACCTGAATGTTAAAAATGACGGGTATGGGAGAAGGCCATGGTTATGACAAAGTCGAAATGTTCACTGAAGTTGACATCCATGGTTAGCACAAAGGCGTCTGGAATGTTCAGTGTTGACATAAGTTGTGGAAGGGTTGTAAAGACAACCACACACACAATCCTTTCCTTTTCTTTTTCTCAAGAAATCATTAAATTAATTTTTTAGAAACTATATTGTGATTATTAACAAATCATTACTTAAATTTTATTGTGCCCATATTTTTTTTCGTAAACATAGTCACTTTTCTTTACTTGAATGTTTTACTTTAAGTGATAATATTGTTTGCGTAAAAAAAATAAACAATTTTTTTCTCCAAATCCGGTTTAATATATATATATATATATATATTGAAGAAAACTATTAAAGGGTTGCTTTGAATTAGAACATTTTGTTGTTAACACTATATTACGTCAATAGATACTAAAATGTAGTAAAAAAGTTTTACAATTTAATTATTAGTGGAGTTTTTTTTTATTATCATCTAAACATCAAGTATTCTGCATATCATTATCTAACTATTGTTGAAGTGATATTAAAACTATTTTTAATATGAATCTTTGTATTGATAGTGTACCAAACTAAAGTCAACAATAAACACTTATACGTATATTTTGTTTTAATAATGTGATCTCATAATGATTTAGAGTGTGTTTGGATTAATAATGATTTAGAGTGTGTTTGGATTGTAGAGTGAATTTGAGAGAGTGGATTTAAGATTATTTGAGATAAAAGTGAGGAAAAAGTTTGATTATTTGGATTAAAAAAAAGATGATAAGAGTTGAAAAAAAAGTTTATAGAAGTTTGTGAATAATGTTTTTTAAGTGAAAAAATTATAATAAAAAATAATATATAATTTATTTATTTAATATAATTAATAATATTTCTAAAAAATTATAAAAATATTAAATTAATAATTATCTTTAAAATAAATTTATTTCATTGTAAAATATATTAATTTATTATTAAGAATATTAATCTTTAAAATATAAAATTAAGTCTTCTAAAATAATTTTAAACATAAAATTTAAATATAAATATTTATTTTATAATAATAAATAATTATTATTATATAATTTTGTTATTTTAAAAATTATAATTAT
>Ga0209700_101420_pt1 | contig 49559 bp, 13 predicted proteins | sample SiratroredBW_FD_187528 | JGI IMG/M metagenome (GOLD analysis project Ga0209700, IMG submission 187528) | Root nodule microbial communities of legume samples collected from California, USA - Siratro red BW (SPAdes) (version 2) | ecosystem: Host-associated > Plants > Roots > Nodule | place: USA...
TTGATTCTGCTTACTGTTTCATGCAACTGTTCTGATTCAGTAAATTCAAATAAAGATCCAGTCTGTGAAACAGAATTGCATTTTACTGAAAAATATCAAATTGTTTCAAAAAGTTTTGAAATCCAATTCACCCCCCCTCTTGTATTTCAGCCAAAACAGTTTCCAACAAAGGCTTTCTAGAATGCAAAGTTACAACTCCAAATTGACTTTTATGAAAAGCACAATTACTATTCTGGTTTGATCTTTTTAAAAAACAAAATTTTCTATTTCGAAATAATCTTTCCAAAGTACACTCTCAACTTAAACCTTTCGAAACAAGTATCATTGAAATATTCTGGATTTGGCATTTTATAACCCTTGTGTAATACTTTCAGAATGAGCTTTTCAAAATCTCCAAAATGTTCTTCTAGAAACAAAAATCTGAAATACAATTCACACCTCCCACACTATTCCAAAATGTATTTTCTAGAATGTTCATCTATCACTTTCAGAAACACAAATCCATAAGGCAGTGCTTTTTGGTTAAGACTGTTCTAGATTACATATTCTAAAAGCATATTTCTGAACTTCAAATTTGGATTAGTATATTTGCACCATTACAACCAACAAACTGCAAAAAACCACCATTCCATACCTGAAACCAACAACCCTAAGCTAAGTAACTTTAAAACACCGCCACAAGCTTAACAACCCCTTGTCAAAATTACCCCATTCCATCCTAGCATCAGAACACAACATCTTCATGGGGAGAATGTTTCAAGTAAAACTTTATGGGACAACAATATTTCAAATTTTATAGGGCTGCATGTAGAAATTTGGAAGGTACAGGAAGCAAATGCTTATCCAATCTTGTTCCCCATTATAAAAGCGGTTCATTAACTTCTTCACCCTAAACGGACATGTCATGTTAAGTTTGATCCATGGTAATGACTTCCTTTGTTCCATTTTTTAAACATTCCTTATAACATCTAGAAAAAAATATACCCAGAACACTCATTAGTCAAGATGGGTCATTGCATTATGCACCCCATAATTTGAAGGAGCACCCTTATATAAATTTAATTTTGTTTTATGCTTTCAAAACTTTTGTTTCAAATTGCAAATTCGAAATACATATTTTATGAATTTTTTTTTTAAGTTGCTTAATACAAAATTAATTTTTTGTAATAATAATAATATTTCCATAATTTAAGCACATAACACAATTGTCATAAACGATTAGAATATGGCATATACTAATGTTTAAAAGTTCACGTATAATATATTTTTTAACTTAAAAATGAAAAACCAAAGTACAGAATAAAACTATATAAGAATTACGTCTTTGTCGCCTCCCACGTGGATGTTTGGTGCAACCCACCCTCTCATTCATGATACCACGAGCTAACTATAGTGTACTCTGGAGTATCTTTTGATACATATCCACAGTCAATCATGTGTTGCAAGATGTCAATGATCCTTTTGAATATATTTTACTTTCATTAAAATGACATTAGGCACTAAAATATTAAAACAAAGAACAACGGTAAAATAACAATAATACAAAAGAAGACAAATTACTCACCAAACAAGCACGCTTCTTTTGTGACGCAGGTTGTGTCTCACCATCAACCGGACTATGCAGTTGATCATGTGACAATACAAACGGTTAATCTTCGTCTATCCCACGAAGTATGTACGGGTATGACACTTATATGAATTAGTGCATGTATCAAGTTGCACATGTTGATGGATGAAGCCAGTGTCACACCCGTAATAAGGTGGTTGGCAAAGTGCAATCATCAAGCATCAATAACAATCATTGCACCTCTTTCAAATGGCTAGGAAGGTTGAGGAATTGTCTGCTCATACTCAAAAATTGTCACAGAACACGTTATGACAAATGATGATGTGAGAACGTTCTGAGTCGGATGTATTTTGATAGTATCACCTCAAACACGCTACTAGGAGGATGATTTTCATAAAGAGTTTAGATCACCCCAACACGAGTAATACCATTTAATTGGATGTGCACAACACCAATTGTGCATATATGGCATCCATCACATAACATGCCACCTTAGGGAGAACCTTTTGATATGTGAAATTTATATCCCTCCTTCCCATCTTTGGGAAGTACTCATATATCTACACATGTTACATTATCCAAAAAAAAAACATTATTAATATAGTCAATTAAAAATGAATCTAAGTTATTCAAATTATGTATATTATTTGTCTGTAAAAGCGTGACATAACCATCTAACTAAGGCAAAACATGTATCCCCCAACTGGTTATAGATGTGGGTGAGTACATTAGCTCCCCATGCTATCCACCACACTTCCTCAAATTGTTGAACAACACCCAAGTACAACACGTTAACAGATATTGTACTTTTATCATCAAATGTTATGCACCCAAAAAGATATAGCAAATATGCCCAAGTGGCATTATCCTATCTTTGGTGGATAATACACTCCTTATACACCTCTTGTAGCCAACTGAGTCTGACTTGTGCACCAAGACATTGCCTCAACTCTGTCGTGGCATCATCGAAGTCCACCTTAAGAAGCTCAACCATCAACATTCACACTGATAAGAAATCCAATGTCACAAATGAACAAAGTTGTCCCACTATAGGGATATACAACAATGTAGACACATCATCCAACATGATGGTCATCTCACCAACACGAAGGTGGAAAATGTTGGTGTCACGGTGTCACCTTTCCACAAAGCATAAAATGAGACCCTTATTAACGGTCTTATGACTAATTTTGCACAATGACCATAACTCGATGTTAAGAAACACGACTTTAATTTGGGGATGAGAGATCTCAAATTTACTTAGCTTTGGCTCATGGGAGACCAACTTCAAATTCCCTTAATCCTAAAAAAATATGCTAGTGTTTGTAAGTGTAAATAATAACACATAACACATAACCAAATATAACTTAAGTTTTTTTTTTATTTCTTACCTCACCCTCCCATATAAGGCCATGTGATAAGCACAACTCAACATTAAGGAGGTACCATAAGGTCTATCAATGAATCTATAATGAATCTATGATGCTTATCATGTCTTTCTACAACTGGCAACACATCACCACCAATGTTAGTGGCAAGTTTCTCCCAATCTTCTATGTGGATCGACGTTGTAAGTCTGCGTCTAACATCGCCTTAATATGCTCCACCTCTAATCCTAATCATATCTCTACCAAATGCCAAAAATACCAAATGACTTTGATAAGATCAAACATTTTTTTAGAAAAAAAAAACAAAGACATTCTGGATTGTACATTTTAGAACGTATTAAGACACTCTAGATTGTATAATTTGAAATATCTTAATATATTCTACAATGCACAATCCATAATGTATTTCTCGGTCTGAAAATAAATTTTGGATTGTACACAATACTTCAAAATAGGTTTCTGATTGTGCAATCTGGAACTGTCTTGGATCACCTAATTTGGAATAAACCACCACCAACAAAAACGAAAGAGATTCATGAAAATCAACCTATTTAAGCGGTGTGGCGAGACAACAAGTTTTGAAGTGATTTTTCACATAATAACATTGTTTCGACAAGACTCTCACACACAAATGATACATGAAATAAGGGTTTACGATACAAGTAAGAAGGGTGCAACAAGAAAAGAAAATAAAATTGTGAGAAAGAATATTTTTTCCATAATTATGAAACTGAGATATTTTAAAATTTCACAATCCCATTAACGTGCCACTTCAAACCATGTTGAAGATACATAATGCATTCTTATTCTTACTCATGGTAATAATATACATGTTAAAAAGTTATCGTTGTAAATTTAGTTTTAAACAAAATTATTTGAAAGATAAGCTGAATTAACGAAAGTACAGCACATTTATTTATTTTTTCCTTATCTACTATTTATAATAAAAGCAAGGTCAAACTTTAAACCACGTTCAAATATAGGGACTGTGTTCAAATTTTAAGCCAAGTTCGCGTGGCCTAATGGATAAGGCGCTCGCCTCCGGAGCGGGAGATTGTGGGTTCGAGTCCCATCGTGAACGGATCTGTGAACAAACCCTAGTACTGTTTTAATTAAATAATAATAATAAGTAACTCTACATTTCTATAATTCGATATGTAATTTTGTTAATGTTTAGAAAAAATTATACCAAGCCAACTCTCGGATTTTAAAAAGCTAATTCCTTTTTTTTTTAGTTTTTTAGAAAATCTTATTTGAGATATTCACTAATCATAAAAATTATTTCAAACTATAAAAAATAAATATGATTTTATTTAATTAAGTTATATTAAAATGGATTGAAATTAGATTTATTTGTTTTATTGTTGAACTAAGTAATTCATTATTTTAAAATCAATACAGACACAATTTATTATTTTAAAATTAATATTACACGCTTATATTATATAATTAAGTTAGTATAAAGAATTCTCTTATTAGGTCTCTTGAATGAACTCTCAATTTACTTTTTACGGCATACATGGTCTTATGAGCTGTACATTTACTCATGTGAATGTCATAAATATTTTATATTAAACTTCTCTCAAACATGATTCGACCTTGCTACTAAATCATTTGCTGCTCACTAAATAAATTTTAAATTCGACTCATCTTGCAATAGTGAATACGTTTTAATGTATGGTTATTTAGTCCTTTCCCTCCTTCCTATTTCATTAGTATCTATATCATTCACATTATATACACATATAAAAAGTTCAAATAACAAATTCTTATCAAAATAATACTTTATTCACATTCCCAACCAAATAAGACCATTAAACTAAACACAACACATTATACTATTCATCATAACATGTACCCCATCTTGTGATAGAACAAAGAAGATCTAAAATGATAGTATTATTAACTTCACCCCGCACATGAGTTAAATCGTTTTAGAATGCAAACATCATTATTTAGTCTTTCAATCTTTTATTTTTAGTGTTAGTTTGATTTTTTATATAAACTTTACCTTTAGTCTCAACAAATTTTCAAATTGTCTTAGTTTTTCAACTATGTTGATCATTTTTTTTTAATTTCTCTTATCAAATATCAGTGAGAACCATAAGTCTTTCTACGAAGGGTTATTGGTTTGATGTAAAAATAACGAGATAAAAAGCTGGTTTTATATTTTTAGAAGCATTGCGTACACATTTTTTTTTTTGCATTTAATAGTTTTTTAAGATTATCTAACTGGGTTATTGATTTATGATATTGGATACACTAGTAGAAAAATAATGTTTTACGTTGATTTTAGAAGATATTTTACATTGATTTTAGAACCGATATAGATGTAGGTAATGTATAAAGTTTTGGACATATAACGTTGATTATGCAATTGATGTAATATGTATGTCAATACGTCGATTAAAAAAATAAAAAACGACATCATATATCTAACTAAAATAACTGAATTACGTGTAAGAGATGGATACTACGTTGGTTGAAACTGAAACCGACGTAATAGAGGACTTTTCATGTCAGTTGTAAGCTACAATTGACATAAAGAGTCCTTATTACGTCGGTTGTAGCTTACAACCGATGTAAAAAGTCATTTTAAAAAAAATAATAAATTGATAAATCTCTAATCGATATAAAAAACATCACAAAAAAATTAAGAATTTTTTAGCAAGTATAGATATGTGAAATAAAAGGCTACAACTAAAAAATAGGTGAAAAATAACAAAAAAGTAAATAAGAAACCCTGAACGATAGAATTTTGGAATTTCCGGAGGCCCAACTGCATCGAATTCATTACCCTATTTCAAGCAACTTTCATTTTTTGAGCGTCTCAATCCGAGCTCTGTATCAAAGTTATGGTCGTTTGAAGTTTTTTCGTCCTAAATTTTTGAAATCCTAAATTTATGATAAACCTATACAGTGTAAGAACTCAACCATCAAATACATACTAAATCAAGATGTTGATAAGAAATTTGGGTCAAAAATAAATTTCTAACTATTTTTAATGAATTTTACAAAGTTGCTAACCTTTTGCAAAGAGAAGAGACAAGAGGTGTCGAACCAAGCATTCAACCGAGACAACCAAGAAGCTTGCGCACACTAAACGAACATGAAAGAAGCTGAAAATGGAGCCAAACGAACCCTAGCAAAACCAATGAACAACAAAGATCAAATGAAAACCAGTGAGAAGAGAAAGCGACACTATGCAAAATAGAAATGAAAACTAGCGAGAACAGAAGCGGCACCACGCAAAGGTTGAGAGGAGAATGCAGCGAGGCTGAGGAGGAGGCAACGAGGCTGAGGAGAAAGAGAAGGTGAACGAGAAGAAAACGTAAGAGAAAAATGTAAGCATAAGAGAAAAATGATACCCAAGAGTTAATATATCTCTTGAATTCCCCAATTTTAACTCGAGGGACATACTACATTGGTTGGGAGCTCCCAAGCGACGTAGTATCTGACTAAATTTTCTTCAAAATTCACTCGCGTGCTAAGAGGAGGATATCACGTCGATTGGAAAGTCCCAACCGATGTAATATGGGCTACATACTACGTCAGTTGACACCTCCCAACCGACGTAGTATCTTTAGCACCATTACAAAACTTTCAAATTTTAAATATTTTATTTTTTAATCTTTTCTACGTCGATTATGAGTAGCAACCGACGTAGAATATGATGTATTACGTCGGGTTTGAGTTAACCGACGTAATATCTTTTCAAATATTTATAAAAAATTACCGTATTTTTGTTTACATTGATTCCGTTTTAAGCGACGTATTATCCCGAGATAGAATACTTTTTTTATATTAGTGATAGTTATTTTTCACGGCACATTTGTACATCCTTTTCTTCTTCCAATTTTAAAGTTTTATTTGACAATCTACATTGTTAACAAAATTTAAATACATTAAAATTGTTAGAAAATATCTTGAACTAACAATATTTTATTCTATGCGTGATTAGGTTACTACATTATTGATTAAAGAAAATATTTAATGGGAAAAACTAAAATACAACGATGAACAGTTGAAGAACTAATAGTAACAAAAACATAATAAAATACTGAAATTAATATTGATCAACAAAATTATTTAATAATTTAATAGAAAATTATAAGTGGATGTCGCAGACAAATTGATGCTGTGTTAGCTGACGTGATAATTGCATCATGACTTAATAATGATATTTAACAACGTGAATTAAAATATTAAAAAAGAAAATAATACAAGAATTTAGATTGAATTAATTACTTAAAATTTATAAAAAAGTTTACATAGATTAAAATGTTTAATGACATAGATTAAAATGATGATAATGGATTACAATGTTAATAAAGGGAAATGTAAGAATCTAGATTGAATAGTTTTTTAGAATTTGTAAAAGAAATTACACGCTAAAAGCATATTAAACACTGAACTTTGTTTTTTTCTATTGAAGTTTCGAATAAATTTCTCCGCATGATATTTTTTTTTTCAAAATAAAATTAGTTTTTGTGAAAACTAATTTGTAATTTTTTATATTAAATTTTAGTTTATGAATAAGTTAATTTTATATCATAAAAAATATTTTTATTCTTTTTATAAGGCTTGTAAAAAGTTTATCGAAACTTATTTTAAGTATACAATGATAGTTGCGAGCGTGTTAAATATAAAAAAGAGAACCTAATTAAATGGTAAATATATATTTTCTTGCATCAGCAATATCTTTCAACAACGGAAGACTAATATGTTTTGAATAACAGAGATTACTGTAGTATATTTTATATTTCTCTGAAGCATTTTATTATATACATGAATTAAATTAAAGAATTCATTTATTAAATCAATTGATGGAATTTAAAAACTTTTAATATTGATCAACTTGTATTTGGAAGGATGTTATTAATAAAAAAGACGTGTATATATATTTATTTAGAGAGATAAATAATCTGATAAGGTTCTTATAACCTAATAGTGAATCAGATATTTAAAGTAACTAATAATAAGTAAAATATTAAAAGATTGTTACACAATTTTAAATACTAAAATCAGTTATTTTAAGAGATTTATATAGAGAAAGAAACTGAAAACTTCTATTTAAAATAGTCTAAAAAGCTATAAAAAGAAACTTATGTGACCTGAACAAGTATTATAAAATAATTTTACGATTATAGTAAGTTGTTAAATATGATTCTAAAATATTTATTGAAAGTATTAAATGTGAAATCACTCTAACAAATCCAAAGCACGATGGCGTAAGGTTAAAAAAAAAAAGTGGAGCAGAAGGAGACATTGTTGATGGCGATAATGTAAATGGGAAGAGGCAGTGGTAGTTAAAACTGGGAGGCGCGTAGAAAGGAGAAGGGTTGTGAAAACTGAGTGGTGAGGGTAAATACTAAGAAACCTGCATCTATGAATTGGTGGTGGCAGTGGAAGTGCAAGTGCAAAGTGTAATGAATTAAGACACCAAAGGAATCTAAGATACCTCACTCACTGAGTCACAGAGTAGAATTATAGAATAGAAAGATAGGGGAGGAGGGCCAGGGCAGAGACAGTAATAATAATAAGTAGAGGAAGTGTGAGACGGTGTTCGCTGCCTTTCATGTGCTTTTGAGTTGTGCGTGTCACCACTCCCAGATCCAATCTTCCTCTTCCTTTTCGATCCGCCAATTTTTCACTTTCCTCAAATCAAATCTTCCTCCATCCCTATCTTCAATCAAATCCCATGGAGGATATATCCAAATACGCTCACAGTCCTGCACACGTGGCAGTAGCCAGGCGTGACCACGCCGCACTGCGCCACCTCGTTTCCACCATTCCTCCGCTCGCCAAAGCCGGCCAGGTCAACACAGAAGCCGAATCGCTCGCCGCCGAGCTCAAAGCCGACCAGGTCTCTGCGGTTATCGACCGCCGCGACGTTCCCGGAAGAGAAACCCCTCTCCACCTCGCCGTGCGTCTCAGGGACGCTGTCTCCGCCGAGATTCTCATGTGTGCCGGTGCGGATTGGAGTCTGCAGAACGAGCAGGGTTGGAGTGCGCTCCAAGAAGCCGTCTGCACTAGAGAGGAAGCCATTGCGGTGATCATTGCGCGCCACTACCAGCCTCTTGCGTGGGCCAAATGGTGCCGCAGACTTCCTCGCATTGTGGCTTCCGCCGCTCGAATCCGCGACTTCTACATGGAGATATCTTTCCATTTCGAGAGCTCTGTGATTCCCTTCATTGGCCGCATTGCCCCTTCCGACACCTACCGTATCTGGAAGCGCGGTTCCAACCTCCGCGCTGATATGACCCTCGCTGGCTTCGACGGCTTCCGCATCCAGCGGTCCGACCAGACCTTTTTGTTCCTCGGGGAGGGTTATGCTTCCGAGGATGGGAATTTGAACCTGCCGCCGGGTTCTTTGCTTGCGCTTGCTCATAAGGAGAAGGAGGTTACCAATGCTTTGGAGGGAGCTGGTACGCAGCCAACGGAAGCTGAGGTTAATCATGAAGTTTCTTTGATGTCTCAGACTAATATGTATAGGCCCGGTATTGATGTTACTCAGGCGGAGCTTGTGCCCCATTTGAATTGGCGTCGACAGGAGAAGACTGAGATGGTGGGGAATTGGAAGGCTAAGGTTTATGACATGCTTCATGTGATGGTGAGTGTGAAGTCCAGGAGGGTGCCGGGTGCTATGACCGATGAGGAGCTTTTTGCTGTGGATGATGGGGAGAGTATGGTGAATGGAGAGAACAATGATGAGTATGATGATGTGCTCACTGCTGAGGAAAGAATGCAGTTGGATTCGGCGCTGCGGATGGGGAACTCTGATGGTATTTCTCAGGAGGAGGAACCTGGAGGGGGGTTTGATGCTCATGAGAATGGTTCAGCAGCAGCTTCTTATCATGAAGCCAATGGTGGGGCTAAAGAGAAGAAGAGTTGGTTTGGTTGGAACAAGAAAAACACCAAGGGTGGCGGCGGTGAGGATCTTGAGGATTTGAAGACTGCGAAGAAGCTTTCGGGTGATCAGCAGAAGCCACTACCTGAGGTTGTGAAGGATAAAAACTTCAAGAGGAAAAAGAAGAAAGGAGGAGTTAATGAGTCTAAGAATGAGAGTGAGTACAAGAAGGGCTTACGACCTGTCTTGTGGTTGACACCGGACTTTCCTTTGAAAACAGACGAGCTTCTGCCCTTGCTTGACATCTTAGCAAACAAGGTTAAGGCTATTAGGAGACTCAGAGAACTTTTGACGACTAAACTTCCTCATGGAACCTTTCCTGTTAAGGTAACCCAAATATCATCATATTCTCATCCTTTCTTAGTTTATTTTGCACTGTTGCTTTGCTATGCACTCTTGTGGTTAATATTGATACTTTTGGAGAATACAAAGTAGGAGTTTATTTGAGTTGTAAACAATCATCCTCCTCTCAAAGTTATTGTTGTTGGGTTTGAGGAGCGGGTTTTCTTTGATTTTGCGTATGTTACAGATTCTTCTGCTGTCACAAGTGGGTGCTACAATTTTTTTATATCCAATTGATGAGTAGATTACTCAAACAGAGATTGATGAATAAAATGAGACAAATTCTATTGCCAAATATGTGGTTTGAAGTTCATAGCATCATTGTTCGAGATATTTATGGTTTTTAGATGTCTATTTCTTCGGATCTTTGTCCTAGTCGAACGCTTAGAAGAGTGAGACTTTTGTTTTGTCCCTGCCTCACCCAGCATTCTTTAGGCTGACACATGTCGTTTCCCTTCTGCGCATAAATTTGTGAAGATATACAGTTCTTCGTCTTTTATGCAGAAGCAGCAAAACTATATTTTGCAAAGCAAAATTACATATTTCCTTTGTATTGTTCATTCCAGACTTTTCTTCAATATATGAATTGACTAGCACTCCAGAAAGGGGATTCGTGCTGGTTTTCTAAGTGTAATGGACATCAACACTTAGAAGGCCACTTCTAAATACAATTGTTGTACGATACTCAAATGAAAAATACTGAATGCCGCCGTCTTGTCTTTTCTGAACATTTTAGAGACACTTTTACATATGTCAAATACATACTGATATCTAAAAATTATGCTACTTACATGTCAATTGTATTGCATAATATTAATGTTTCGTGTGCATTGCTAATTTATTTATCATATAATTGCCCATATCAATTTCCCACCGTGCCATTATAAAATGACATTGTGTTCCTGTTTCTCTATTGCGGGATACTTTACATCGATGCAAGTTTTTCATATTGCCCTGGTTATTCTTACTGCTATGCAGGTAGCTATCCCCATAGTCCCTACTATACGGGTCCTTGTCACTTTTACCAAATTTGAGGAGCTTCAGCCAGCAGAGGAGTTTTCAACTCCACTCTCCAGCCCAGCATACTTCCAGGATGCCAAATCCAAGGAATCAGAAGGGTCTACATCATGGATTTCATGGATGAAAGGAAGTCGTGGTACACAGTCCGTTGACTCTGACAGTAATAGATATAGGGATGAATTTGACCCTTTCAATATACCTTCGGACTACAAATGGGTGGATGCCAATGAGAGGAAACGCCGTATGAAGGCAAAGAGAGCCAAAAATAAGAAACATAAGAAACAGACAGCTGCTAAAGGAGGAGATGGAGTACAGCTGGTGGGTGAGGATGTGGAAGAATACTAATAGCAAGGTATCTCTCTAATTGCTGCCTTGATGATCGCTATCAGAAAGAGAGTGTATGTGTCATTGTGCACAGCTGACTTTACTTTTCACATTGGATGATCTAGCCAAGAATTTACTGGAAGCTTATGGGGGGATCCATTGTTACTCCTTAAGAAAAGGGTGCCTCTATGTTTTTCCCCTTTCGCGATGTTGGATTATGAAGAAGTTTACATCATGTGGAAATAATTGTATTGCCATTTGAAGAGAAAACGAAGAGGAAGAGTCTCTATGGCCTTGAATTAGTTGGCTCCATTCTGATTTTGCCCAAGATACATTACCTATATTTGTATGTACATCTGTATCGCTGATTATTGATTTTGAATTTTTGTGAGTGGTATTTGTGTTTTCACTGTTCGTTCATGAAGTTTTGGATATTCTTTTGAACTGACTTTGGCCTAGTAAAATTTGTGGAGATTTGTACCTACATCATTGAATACAAAAACCTCTCTATTTTTTCACTTTAATAGTTTTCTTTACACATTTCACTTTAATAGTTAGGATCTCCTGTCTTTTTCTATTCTTTGCACCGAAGTGAGAGAGTTTTTATTGGACAAACTAAGATTTATATAGTTTGTATTTCTTTAAAAGTTTTTCTAATAAAAATATAACGTGTATATTATTCTGTAATCACTTCTTTCTCTTGTATCAATTTTCTCTGTACGAGATGTAAACGATAATATGCATATCATAATTCTATTAAAGAGCATACAAAAGTTCCTATATAAGCTCCATCATTTTTCTAATCCAAGTATCCATAACCAATTTTATTTATTTTTGGAACGACTATGAAAGCAAAAAAAAAAAAAAAAAAAAAAAAAAAGAAAAAAAAAAGAAAGAAAAAACACTCATATAGAAAGTTCAGATCTACTTTCTGATAAATTTTCAGAAGCATGCAAGATTTCCTAATTTTGGGAGTTTCACGAGGTAAATTAATAAGGTATTTAACATATTTGGCGTTGAATATGTGACGTATTGGTTACAGAATTTGGGTAGTATACATACTGTTTGAAGTAGTCAGAATTTGATGATTACCCATTGGTAAAATTTGATGATGGAACTATCCCATACCCAACCGAGCCTTTTGATGATTACCCAGGAACTCCGCATGAAACACACAACAAAAAAGAACTCGGCAAGAAATAACGTAAGGGTGCAAACACTTTGATCCTTTGAACATCACTATGAATTAGAGATGTTGTTTTTATTGTCTGCATATTTACAATAACTATACATACAAAAAAATGATATTGATATGGAGCCACTGATGATCTAATTTACAAACTTACGTCTTACCAAAATCTGTCTTTGTTGACAGTCAAGAAGCCAGCCATTACCTTTCCGCCAGTATTTCTCATTCCATCTATAAGAAAGGACCAGCTAGAACCCAACGCCCCAACGTAAAAATCTGAGTCAGCAGCCATCAAGAAATTAACAAGTGGATAGTTTGTGCTGGTCTCCCTACCCAGGCTGGCTTCGTAGTCAGCCATCGACATGTTCGCCTTAACTTGGCGTCTTACTTTTGTATAGTAAAAGTTCCAATGAGAATATTCTCTGGTCTTGTCAATCACTTCCTGAATCAAATTAGTCTTATAATGTCAGCGTGTAACAATCATTAGCAGTTACAAAACTGTGTCCAGCAACAACCGTAATACCTGCATCTCTGTGGACAGCCAAATGCTATTAAGGTGAGGGAAGTGTCTCCGAATCCGATCCGCAAGCTGCATGTATTCTTCAAATCCAACTACCTTCATTTCACATGCTTTGTCTCCCATTCTTACATGCATACTTAGAAGAGGCCTTGGGACCCATGGCTTGTGATTGGACCACACGTATTCATCAATATCACCAGACATTGCCTTGCCACTACTTTCCTGAACACATGAAACTATTTTTCATGAATACAATTCTATGAAAAATATAATACTACCATTTATATAACAATGACTTGAGGCCAAAATTTGGTCAATTTTCTACTATCCTTACTTCTATTCTTCCGTGTTTAGAAGAAAAACATGATTAATATATATATATACTTCCACCCTTTAATCCTTCAATATCCATTAAGTAAAAAAGTGCAAACCTTTGGCCAATCCTCAGGAAGACTTTCAAGAACAACTTTTGCTGCTAATTTTCCAAAGCTAACATGGCGTGCTTCATTCATTAAATTGCATGTGTATTCTGTTGGGAACCTCATTAAGTAACGTACTGCCTGAAAACAATATTTATGGCAACAAGATCAAATCATGAACCATTACTAAAATGAGGACTTAACATGACTCCTTTTCTACAAATCTGACAGGTACCTGTGCTCTCCACCACCGTCTATCCTTTTTTCTATGAGAAGCTAACAAGGTTCCATTTAAATCAGTTGTGGGTTGCAAATAATTCCACGGAAGCCCCCATTTCCTGATATTGACATTGGAACAATAAAACTCCAATAAGTTCAGCGTCTAAGCATGGAAGAAATCTGATTGCAGTTGTGAGAGGTTGGTTACCTGGAAGTTGGTCCAGCCCATATATGCTTGGTTGTATAATTTTCCTTTGTGGTCACAATTCCCTTACTCCACGCATCTTCACTTTTTATGAGTTCAAATGCACGCTGCCGACATTCTAGGGAGGTTTCAGGGAAGAAGTAACAACTCCAACTAGACTGGGAAGATCCTGGATATAAAAGAGTATTTGAAGACTTATGTGGAGAGCAGAAGTTCACATTGTACATTGGTTGTTTGTTATAACTGAAACAGATACCACAATGAGTAATGACATGGTTTAGTTTACCTTTGCAACCCTCATGGTGAGCTCTGTTGTAATAGTTAGTTACAAGGACTCTTCCTTCATTGATTGCAATAGCAAGAAGTCCAGTCATCCCAACAATCTGAGCCCCAATACCAAACCCAGGTAATCTCTCCCAGTCAGTGAGGAGGAACTTGACATCTGGGCTACTGCAGTTTAAGGGATGCTGATGGATCCAAAGGTCACGCTGCACTTTTCTGGTCAAGGGATAGTTTTCTTCATCTGACCCTGCAATCTGCAAAAGCTTCTATATGAATAAACCTAACAATATTCCTCCTATTTTTTCTACTAATAATTATATCCTAAATGTGGGAACCATGCATTAAAACAAAAACATTAGTAAACTACTAACTGTGACTAGTTTGAGTGGAAAAAGAAATGTGTTTAAGAAACAAGAAACCATATAAAAAATAGTTGGTTACGAAAGATGATTGTCATGGAAACTAATGCCACTTCACTTGTACATTTGGAGATAACAATATATCAAGTAATGGTTCCCAACAAATCAAGTTTGATAGTAAAAGAATTTATGGTGAATCCAAAAATACTACAGAAATAGTTAAGAACAGACCCATGGTGGATATGCCCCCTCGGATGCAGCCTCATGCTTAAGCTTTTGCATCTGCTCATTGAATGCAGCCACAGAAAATGTCTGCAAAGACCCTTTCCAAGCTGTCCATGGCGGGAAAGCATCAGTTCCTGTACGCTTATCAAGATACTCATATAGCTGTGTTTTCACCTTGCAGTTTTCCAAATGTGGGGCATTAGGCAAACTGGACCCTCTAATTCCATGTTTTTGCAAGTACTCTTCAACACCACTTGTGGATTCATTCAACACAGCACTCCAAGCTGAATAAAGGAATGACACTCTCTCTTCATTATCTCGCTCTCCGCTGCTTTTAGAATCCAATAATCTCTCAGTTTCCTTAAGCTTGAAATGGCAGTCCGAACGAGTAATCATGTCTAAGAAAACACAATTCACTGTTAATTTCATTTCATATTTTCATCAAAATCAATCGGATTGCTCACAGTATTACTACGTATCTGGCTGTGCTAATACTGTTACAAGCATGTCATAATTTCGATGCTGATTACGCAAAACAATGCAGTCCAAGTAAAAAAATAACGGTTATTCGAGTAAGCTTAACGTAAAGCCAGTAATTACTAATTAAAGTACCCTTTAAAGTTGCTTCATGGCCAAGCCTAACCCGTTCTCATCAAGTTCGCTTCGTGGACAAACGTCTTTGAATATATCAAACTTTAAAAAAGGTTGAATAAACTCGGTTCTTTTTCTTCAAGAGAAGAAAAAGAGAATAAGAAACACAAAGGAGAAACAAAACTGGTTCGCCCCCTCTGCCTTTTTTTTTTTTTTTTTTTTCTTGTGTTTAAAGTTTTCAATTAAATACGGCAAATTTTCACAACCCAGTTTCAAAGTTTCTGAAATAGGCAATGTTCTATATCTGCAAAGCAATAGTTATATGATAACAGAGGTAGATGACACTGCATCCACAACCCCACTTCCGTAAAACAAAGAAAAATAAACAAAAAATGTTCCAAATCAAAGAGAGGAGAAGGAAATTGACTTACTGATATCGTTAGGAAAAGTTGAATTCCCTGATGAATTAGCCATTGGCATGGTTGAAAATGAAATGGGACCAAACTGAAAGGTACCAAAGGAAGTCAAAGCAGCCAAGAACAGAGAGGTGAGGCATACTCCACAGAGAAATCCCACCACACAAATTTGGCAAGGAAACGAGCTTCCCATTTGCAAGGCTTTCTGCGAAACCACTCTCTCAATAGATTTCTGATTCACTGGCTCCATTTCACTTTCCTCACAACGATTCTTTCTTTATTCAAAAAGCTTCTTCCCCAGTACCACTTTTCCTCATGTACTACTACAACAACAACACCAACTCGTGACGCTGATCCACAGTTACCATCTTCAACCTGTGAGTCCTTCAACCACTTCAAGGAAAGAGAAATTTTAAAAACACACACAATTATTTCCACCTGTCTGTCTCCTTAAACAGTTTTGTGGGACCACCCTTTTCAACCTTGCAACTGCAAAATTAATGCAAATTTCCATCAAAATTTATCAAAACCACTCTCCTACAGAAACATATGAAAAGACACAAACACAAAAAATAAATCAGCATATCATCATAGATACTCCATCAGCCAGAATAGCGTCATAAAATTTAGAAAAAAAAGTTATAGCCCACATATTTTCTTCGTATTACAATAATACAAACAGCACAAAGAAAGTGACGGGCTAATAAATTAAGCTGAAAGGAGAGAAGGGTCTAACCTAACCCAACCGTATTATTAGAAGCTATGAGAGAAACATAGAATTACAAAAAAAAAGAAAAAAAAGAGCTTGGGGAAAGTTTGGCAATGACGATTGCTAATTACTATGACTTGGTTGTGAAAAGACATGCGAATGCAAGGTGGAGAAAAAAGCATTGGGAGATAAACACATGTGATGAAAGCGACAAAAGTGGCAATCGGGGGAGAGATAAGAATATGTGGCATCAGCTTTAGCAGAAGCACTCAGAAACAGTGACACGGATTTTTTTATCTGAACTCCGCGCGTGTCTAAAAATCTATCTATAATATATTAATAGTTACAACTTAGAAGTGATAAAAACAAATTTAGAAAAGGTGAAAAGGATATGACATTTTTGGGAACGTGAAGAACAAAAGAGGTTGAGTTGAGAATCGTGAAGGGAAACAGTGAAGTGTTGGTGCCGATGAAGAATGGTGGTAGCTACCAATGGAGGAGAAGGGATCAAATTCTGGTGCAGTTGTCACATATGTTCTTCATTCTATGTGGTCCCCTCTTCATTGTTTTATTTATTTGTAATCTCTGGGTTAGTAGGTTCTTTCATTTGAAGTAGAAATTTTCAATTTTTTCATTACCCAAAAGAAAGGAATAAGTGCACCTGTCATGACTTGTAAACTGTGATGATGAAGATGAAAAAAACACGCCACCACGAACTTTCCAAACCCTTCTATATAATACTATGATGCTTGTTCTCTTTGTTAATACCATAGTAAACAAACAACATATGATTAGGTTGGAGATGATGACCTTGTTAGTGCTACCATTGCAAGCATTTACTTTTTTAATTCACCAACCAAAGTAGTTACTTTTTATTAAATTAATTTTAACTCATTAGGTATGGTTAAAATATGAGTTTAAAATTAATTTTAGACACACATTTTATGCTGTGTTGAGTAGCAAAAAACTTGTATTAATCTAAATTGGACTTTTTAATTATTTATTGAAATAGGTTCGTTAAGACAGATAAGCTCTACTTTAATTATTTCTGTTAATACTAACAGATTACTTCAAGAAAATACTTTATAATTATGCACGTTGAAAGAAATTAGCGTGGAATGGAAATTTGTTAACACTTTTTTAGTGAAGAAAAATATCTTATTTGGCAAAGTTTGTTAACGCTTTTTTAATCCGTTTTATGTAATTTTACCAAGTAAAAGATATTCTATGTTTTCAAGAAAATCAAATATTTTTAATGGAGATAATTCAAAACTTGTATTTAAGACTATTTACTAAGTGAGAATAAATTCATAGATATTTATGCATTCGGTGGTTTAAATGAATTATTTTAAAAGAATGTATAAATTTCATTCAGTAACATCATATAAAATATTATGGACATTTTCTAGGGGGTAGTGTCTCTTATATCAATAGTTTTCTTTACGATAGAAAAGAGGAAATGCGCTGGCAGTGCAATTGCTTCGTTTTTTTCCTCTTCATAATTAAGTTCAGCTCATTTTTTAAAGTCAATTCCAACACGTTCGGATTAAGCATTATTCCTCTGCTTTTTAAGTTGTAGTATTTTAACAGAAGTTAGTTTATCTGTTGTATTTTTAAATTTTAAGCTCAGTTGTGTAAGCTCGGTTGTATTTTAAATTCATTATTTTATAGCGCCAAACAAAGAACTTGTAGAAGTACAAGTATTTCTACATACGGCTTACTATACACAAGTTAACTACATATACAATTATTTAATAAAGACAAGTTAAAGAAATTTTTTATTATCTTCTAAACGTTAATTCAACTATATTTATATTTACTAGTGTATATATTATATTAATTACAGTTCACTAAATAAATAATACATGTAATGATGAATTATCAAAATAATTTTGAACCTAAAAAATTATATAATATATTATTCAATTTCTTTTAAATATTGATATACAATAACAATAACATGATTAAGGATATTCAAAAAATATGTTTTTGAAAGACTCATATTGAGTATATCCTACTAGAGAGTCGCATTTGATTCAATATACAAGATTTAGATTTATAATCCAAGTTGTAGATCTATTAATTATGGTACTATGTGTAAGAACTCATTAAATAAGTTTTAATACAACTCAATTTGTGCATTTATATATGTCATGATGTGCAAGAACTCCGACTCAGTTTTTCATTGCATAATATCTTAATTTATGTGACTTAGATTATGAGTGAAACATGTCAATACTTAATACACAATTCAAACAAATATCATCCTAAATTTGTGACCTCTTATTCATAACTACACTACTGAAAAAAAAAATATTCACCCAACAAACAAAATATTTTCCCATTGACTACACCATTGAAAGTTATTCATAAAAGACTTTTCGCTCAACAAGAATTGACTTGCCCAATGACCAAAGCTCTTGAGTTTTCAATTAAATGAATTTCGACCAGCGAGACTTGACTCACCTAACGACCAAACCATTGGAATTTAAATAGTTGGCCCAACGGATTTGGCTCGTCCAGCTACCAAAAACTCACGTGTTTTTAATTTAACGAATTTCACCCAACGAGAGTCTTACTTGTTAAACGACTCTAAATAATCTAGAATTTTGGTAGCTTAACGCAAGTGTTCCAATTAATTAAAGTTAATAATCTCTTCACTTAATTTTTATGTCTAACATTAAATATTTTGCTTTTAAAAGAACCATAGTCTCATATGTCATATTCATACAAAATTGACATGCACATGATCATTCTATTTATTTGAAATTCAAACATTCAAAACATTTCAACAACACATAATCTTGCATAAAACTCAAATAATTTAACCATGTAACTTTCACATCCATGTTATCTATCCCAAGGATATATCAAATAATAGATAGTTTTGCTTACCGAAATTTCTTTATTCTAGGAAAAATTGTAGCTCAAGCAAGAGAATTGTTCAAAATCTAGAGACTTAGAACAAATTATGTAAACATAACTAAATTTCAATATATGGTTAACCAAGTTGAGATGATCACTTTTATCAATTAACCCCACCAAGATTGATGATAGAATCACAAGGAAAATCATAGAACAATAAATCTTTAGAGTAAATAGGAGACTTGCTTTGTTTGAAAATCTAATTGGATAGAAATGATTCCTGACTCCTTAGCTACTATAGGGTGTGATCATATTATGAAATATGAGGTATGGAGGGATGAACTTAGAGAGAAGGCACAAAGAAAAGGAAATAAGAGAAAGAGAGGAAAAGGGAGAAAAGAAAGAAGTAAAAGAAAGGGAGATAGAAGGGTGTGAGGGTTACAATTATCCCTAACAACAAAAATTTTGATCCTCGAAAATTAGCTTACCAAGAAAAAGATTAGGATATGGTTCTCTTATCTCCTCTTCCATCTCTTCGACAACACTTTGATTATATTGATATTTCTATCATGGAGTTTCTTTACTTAAGAATTTACAATTCTAACTAGCTTCACCTCAAAAGACAAATATTCCTTCACTTGCATTAATCTAGACTATAGAATATGAATGGGATCATGTACATATTTCCTTAGTTGTGATACATGAAAGATATTATAAATATTGGCTAAAGGAGGAGGCAAAACAAATTTTTATGCAACATGACCTATTCTCTTGAGAATCGGATAAGGTCTTACAAACTTTGGAGTAAGCTTTTTAGATTTGATTGATCTTCCTACACCAATAAATGGTGTAACTCTTAGAAAAGCATGTTCACTAGAAAAGATCCTAAAGGTCTTCTTTGATTTGTATAATACTTTTACCTACTCAAGATATTTTCAACCTTTTGCACAATTATGGAAATTGGATTCATAATTACTAATAACTAAAGTGATGGAATATACCCTAGGTTTTGTTTAACTAACTTTCCTCCTTGTGCATGCCAAATTAATGTCCCAATGTATTTTACCTTCATCAAACATGCAATCTAGGTTAACCCATGTTCTTCAAGCATCTGCAATATTTTTGTAGTAAGGTCCTTGTCCAAAAATGCCTATGAAGATGTTAATGTGATCAAACTTGATCATCCACAAATTCACTATATTCTAACGTGAATAGAGACATCTTGTGTCAACCTCTTCATAAGAAAATATCACACTTGTGTTATTCAAGCCAAGCTTACACTCGTATATCTAACATCAGATGACAAAGAAAAGAAATTTATAAAACCTCGATTACGTACAAATGAATAAAAAATGGAAATCTTTCCATGTTTATTGGAAGGACTACTCTTAATTTGTAAGGGACATAATGTGCGTACCAACATCTTTAGCTCATTTTGTTCTTCTTCTCGAATAATGATATTTTCAAATTCAAAAGAATGTGCAATCATGTTAATTACCTCACTATCATTCATGTGGTGTCTCAACATTTTATTATGTTTCAACACCAAAATATTGATTATAAAAATGGCTTGCAAATGCAACAAAGCTTGACACAATAAAAATTGTCACTTTTCCCATAAAAGAGCACCAGTTTTGCTTTATCAAGGGTGCATGCAACATCAGTTACTAGATACCTCTATTTAGAAGTAATAGCAGGATCTACCACTACCTCATTCTACCCACTACCATAAGATAAATGATTCATCCCCATCCTTATGAAAAAGATAAGCACAACCTAACCAAGCATAAAATTACTCCTATACAAAGATTCTACTCCAAGACTTTAGAAAAGATAAGGAAGACTCTAATAATGTAAAGAAAAGAGTTGAAAACGTATTTGGCTAAGTTCAAGAGGGGGGTGAATTGAACTTTGAAATTTTTTTGCAATTTAACTCTTTGAAAAAAAAATTCACAATTAGAAAATCTTTAGTGAATCTAAGTGATTAAGAATATAAGGTGCAACATAAAATAAATTGGCTTCAAGCACGAATGAATTGATTTCTTCTTCTAACAAAGAAGACAATTTATACAAGATTATCAAGTCAGATACAATACACCAAAACGACAGTTCTGCAATGGCTCAAGATAAAGGCAATCAATCACAAAGATTCACAATTACCAATAGCACACCAAAGATAGTATCACAAATCAGAATTCAGATATTGATATTGATTTACAAAAATTAAAGAAGAACTAGTAGCTTCACACAGTAAGATCAAATGAGAATATCTATCAAGATAAAATCTAATTTTAAGATACAATTACTGCCACAAAACAAGATTAACATATCTGATCACACTAATTACAAAATTGAATTAAACACAGATACAGGTACTGCAGAATATACAATTTGCAGCAGATTAACCAGATCAAAAATTTAATTATCAATTAATTGCAATGATCAGCACAAGAGTAGAATGCAATTCTTGTAGTAAGAATGTCAAGAACCACACTATAGTAATAAAACTTCAAGTATGCAGAAACATAGATATCAAATAGTACAGAACAACTTCTAGATAAGATTTATTTAGAATTAAAGCAGATATGAAATACTGCAGATTATCAAATTTTTCAGCAACTTAAGCAGAACCAAATTAATTTCCAATTAATTACAGTAGGCAGCGCAAGAACAAATCAAGATTGTGAGAGAAGGGATAAGAAGAAGAAAAGACACAATCAATTTTATACTGGTTCACCCTTCCTCAAGGGCTACGTCCAGTCTTCTTTGCACCACACGCAAAGAAAGTTCCAACTAATCAATTAATTGTTCACATACAATCAATCAACCAATTCCTACTCCCTGTAAGAATCAAGAAACCTGCTAAATTGATCAACTACTCATCGCAGCTCCCAATCAATTCAGTAGAAACACAAGGATAACTCCTATAGCCCAAAACCAATACAATTGTTTAAAAATTTCATAGAATTACAATGAACACAACACAAATCTTGAATCAAACAGGTTCAAGAAAGGTTGAGAAAAACTCCCTGATTGATGCAGAAAGAAAGGCCTGTACTTGAAAAAACCCAATAGCACACTACTTTGGTCAAGATTAATTCTTCAAGTAAAAGGCCCCCTTTCAAAATGATCAAGAAGAACTCTAGATTTTTCTCAAAATGATTTTCTCACAGTGGTATCACAATTGATGCTCAAAGATTGTATTTTTGTTTCGTATGTGTGTCTGTTTTTCACACTTGAAAACCCACTGTATTTATAAGAGAAGAACCCAAACCAGATTTTAAAAAACAGTTAATTCAGTTCTGTCCAGGCACGAATAAATTAATTATGCTAAACCTAAAATCAACTTATATTCGTCCAGTACCGTATTTTCCAAAATTGTTTTTAACAAAAGTTTTTATCTTATACATCATGGTTTGTTTTAATCATTTTAGACCATGTGTTAGTGAATTTTTTCTCAGATGTGCATAGGTTTTCTTTCACAACCAATCACACTCACTCACAGTAAGACAAAGCCTAAGACACTCTTCCATCTTCTTGCTTGCTTTGGCTTGCTTGGCTTCATCAAATCCTTTAGTATTGTGAGAGTACTAACAAAGTCTTTTTAAGCCCCTCTTCGTCCTCTATTCTTCTAGCTATGGCCTTTGTGAATGACCCTATATATGATCTTCCAAGTGATCCTCATCATTACTACTACTTAGCTAGAGCCATTTTATAAGGTGTCATTAACAACAACTTCGCTCAAGCACCATCTCAAAGAAAAGTCCTCTGGAAACACATATCTAAATCTTTAAACTATTGGTATACTACTTATATAACTCTTACTATTGACCTCTATTTGAAACTAGATCATGAAACAATTAATTCTAACTTATAACTCCCTCTACACTCATTGTGCAAATATTCACTCCATATTCTTTTAATTTAAAGGTACTCTCTATTCATCAAAAACTAAAAAGAATGTAATTAACATGAAGTCAAATTCATTTGAAAGATTATTGTTAGTGTCTAGATCCTTCAAAGGTAGACATCTCAAATTCACTTAGTATTTATGTTCATCAATAACAACAAAATACCTATAATACATAAAAATGCTACACCAAAACTAATATTGGTGTAAAACTATAAACTTAAAAGACAATTTCAAAATCTACAAACAAACACTTAATATAAAAAAAATGTTTTACATTAGAAACAAGCATATGTTCAACTTTAAACTCATAGAATTAAGATAAAAAATCACTTTGATTTAGTTATGAGTGTGAACTCTCACCATTTTTTTCAATATTCTTTCTTTCTTAATACTTTTATTTTCATTCACGACAATCATTTATCTTAAATACAAAGAAGATTTTTAACAGTCATTGTTTAAAATCCAATCTAAAATTTTTTAACTATGTGTTGAAACTAGATTTAAACAAATATCTACATGCAAAATAAACACCTTAAACCCACTATCTACATGTCATCCTAAGGATGAACAACTTTGATATCATAAAATGTAACATCCCAAAACACTACATATTATCCATTATTCTATAAGGTCAACAAAGAACTTGTGCAAGGTATAAGTATTTCTAAATGTGACTTAATATACACAAACTAAGTATATATACAATTATTTAACAAGGACAAGTCAAAGAAAATTCTTATTGCCTTCTATATGCTCTTGCACCTGCATCCATATCTGCTTGTATACATAGTATAACCATCTTAGTTCACGAACAAACAAGACATGTTAGGGGTAAACTATTGAAATACATTTCCAACATAAGAAAAATATATAAAAGAAGACATTTTTATCATAGATTAAATCATTCAATCTCCTTCAAATATCAACTTACAACAACAATATAAACTACACATGGATATATATGATTAAGGATATTTTACAATATGTCTTCCAGAAGACTCGTATTATATATGTCCTACTAGAGACTAACATCTGATATAATAAGACTTAGATTTACAAGTGAACCTAAGAGAGTGAATTAGGGTAAGTTCATTGTAGCTCAAGCTATGTATCTGAATATGTCACAATGTGCAAGAATCCTAGAGTAAGTTCAACACAACCCAAGTCGTGCATCCACATGTCTTAAATGTGCAAGAACTCCCTTCTCAACTTCTCACCACTAGATATCTTAGTGTATGTGACTTAGATCATAAGTGAAGTAGAGATATCTCTATTGGAATATAAGTGTCAATATTTAATACACAAATCAAATAAAAGTTCACATACTATCCAGATTTGTAACCTCTTATTTGTAAATACACATCATTCATCCATCATTTATCACATTTACTAACATTCATCCAATATATCAATCATCAATATAACACTCTAATGAAACATAAACAATTTTTTGGCATTTAGAAATATTTTGAAAACATATTTGTTAAACTTTAGAAAACAATGTCTCACCAACGAATTGTTCTCATGTTACAGTTCATCCAACTACCATTGAGCTTGCTCAATCAAAGGCAACAACACATATAACAACTTGTAGTCACCCAACGAACAAAATATATACCCAGCGACTACACAATTGATTTTTTTTTTCATAAAAGACATATCTCCTAATAAGAATTGACTTGCCCAACAACCAAAGTTCTCGGGCTTTCAATTAAATAAATTTTTCCCAATGAGACTTGGTTCTCACGACCAAACCACTACAAGCTTTTTATTTAAACAGTTTGTCATGTGAAATTGGCCCGCTTAGCAATCAAAGCTCACAGGTTTTTAATTTAACCAATTTCAACTAGCGAGAGTCTTGCTTGCCTAGCGACTCTACACAATTCAAAAATTTCTTAACTTAGTGCAAGTGTTCCAATTGATTCAAGTTAAGCTTTTTCACTTCATTTTTATGCCCGACATTGAATATTTTGCTTGAAAACAATCATAACTTGAACCAAGTTGTCTCAGATGCCATATTCATACAAAATTGACATATACACATGACTATTCTATTTTTTTCGAATTCAAACTATCAAGAAGTGGACTTTAAGCCCAACTCAACCTTACAAAACCGGCTTGTAAGGTGAGGTTTGCACTTACTTTATAAACTATTGAAAGGCCTCATCTCTAGTCGATGTGGGATCTCCAACACACCCCCTCACCCTGAGACTCCTCAACTCGAGCGTGAAACTTATATGTAAGGGTAGTCCGATAACAGCCCGATAGCAGGTGGCACGATAGGCCTAACAACCTTGCTAGGATAGCCTCTGATAGCATATCAGAAGTGAATTTTAAGCCTAACTCAACCTTACAAAACCGACTTGTAAGGTGAGGTTTACACCTACTTATAAACTATTGAAAGTTCTGCTCTCTAGTCGATGTGGGATCTCCAACACAAACATTTCAACAACACACCACTGTGTATAAGACTCAAATAATGTGACCATGTCACATTCACATTTATCTATCCTAAGGTTCTATAAAATACATAAATAGTTTTATCTAATTGAAATTTCTTATTCTAAGTAAAAATTTCAGCTCAAGAAAGAAAACTACTCAAAACCTAAAGACGTAGATCAAAGTATCAAAATATAATTAAGGTTAACTAAGTTAAGAATATCATTTTTCTCCCATGATTCTAATGAAAAAGTTATAAAAAAAAATAGGAGATGTTTAGAATAAATCAAATTTTAAAATAAATAAGATATGAAGGAAATAATTTTTAAAAAACAGGAGAAAAAGAAATGAAAGAGAATAATGAGAAGAAAGGAAAGAAAAAAAGGAAAGAGAGATCGGGACACGTCTAATAACAACAATTCGCTTAATTATTTAGTATATTAAAAAGTATAATTTATTCTTTTTAGAGGACCACATTACCTATTGTTTAAAATTACTTTTAAGTTTACTTTAGAGGACCACGTTCACTTAATTACTTGAGGACCACATGTATAATAATTCAAATATATTAGAAATCAGTTTAATAAATTAAATTAAATATTTTTATTTAAAGTATTCTTCTGGTGAAATGAAAATACAGTAAATAAAAGTTACATATTAAAAGTAAAAAATGTAGGAAAATATCATTAAATAAAATAAAATAAAATAAAAATGGTTTATATTTAAGAAAAAGGTGTTATTTTTACTTATAAATCAGTGGAAGTGGTAGTGTATTATTTTGTCCGTTTATATATATATATATATATATATTATTTTTGCATGAGTATCGATTACAGTGTCATTCTAAGTCTTCAAATTTAAGTATTTTGTTACTAGTTATTCAATGTATTTAAAAACAGAAGGTTTTCATCAAAAGTTTATTAATACGAAAGGCATGACACGTGACAACTTTATTAATAACAATACCCATTTTATAAACAAACAATTTGTGTTTGACAGATTTAATCCTGGTACTTTAAATTTGTATGATAAAATATATTTTTAAATATAATTAAAAATTATAATAAATAACAACTAATACACAAATATAATTCGCAATTTAAGATAAATAGTGAAATGAACAATAAGAAAGGCATGGCATGTGACATGTGGATGCTTATCGCATTCGTAGTGAGTGAGCTACTCTTCTCCAATAACTGGCAGTGTATTAACAGCTGGTCCAATCATAAAATGAGTTTGCGAAATGAGAGTGATGAATGCTTTCCTTTCACTTTTGTTTTTGGTGTTCGAGACTGATAGAACAAAATACTATGAATTGATATTAAAATAAATTATTATTTTATTATTATATAATATTTTATTAAACAAAGCTGATATCAAATGTAATTCACAAAGCGTAGTGTCAATATAATTTTCTTTTTATTATTTATTATTTAGTAATGCCAATTAATGGAAGTAAGGAGTTCTTCTAATTTATTGCTGAATCCCTTCATCGGCAGATAAACACTATAATCAAACTTAATTATATGCCACCTTTTGTTGACTTCTCCACACATTAATGATACGTAGGCTTATTGAAGTTAAATCTAGCTAAAGTAGACACTAGTTAAATATTCTTTCACTTTTAATTTTAAGCAGACACTAAGAACGCATTATTTATTTATTTTTCTCTTCTGAGTTCTGACTAGTCAGTATATTTATTTTTCTATTCACTCTAATTGTTTACTAAATTTGTGAGAGACACGGGCCAAATAATTAAATTTAATTGGCAGTATAAAAAAATGAAACAAAGCATGTGGGTGAGAAGGATCATGTAACAACTATCCTGGCCCAACAAAATTTCTTATTAATATTTATTTAAACAAAAATTGGCATATTCAGAATCCAAAATAAATTAGTAATAAACCTTTATTAAAAAAATACGTTCAAACCCTCTTATTCATAATAGTTATTTCAATTTTATATACACTGGTGATGATGTATATTTTAATGTTAAACTACTTTTGAATTTGAAACGATTATTGTGCTTTAGATTTAATCTATAAATTATATTTTCGTGTTATCATAAAACATATAGTTTCGCCTATACCATTTTTTTTATCCAAATAAACTTAATTTTAGCAATAATCCCTAAACCATAACCCGATTAATTTTAGTCATCTAAGCCCAATAATATTCAATCAGCGAAGAAGTAAAAAAACTGACTGCCTTTTTTTTTTCAGTCATAAAGTTTTGACTTTTTAGGGCATTGCTAAGTTTATTGTATATGAAGTATCATTCACGTTGATATTCTGGAGAAAATTTTATTATTAAAATGCTTTTCCGTTAATTAAATAAACAATTATAAATTTAAAATTGTGACTTTTTTTTATGATTATTAAATGACCTTAGCTCAAAAGAAAGAAGACTAGAACATAAGTAGGTTGCTCTTGCTCATATCATGGGATAGGTTATGTTGAACAGAACATGAGAGTTTGCTTTGTTTCCCTAAATACTAAATATTTGTGTAGTGCTCATATCACATGGCACTTACAAAATTGTTTTTTCCCATTACTTTGCGGAAAAAAATCATTTATATGACTGACATTTTTTCAGTTCTTGCTGTCATCAACTCTTCTCACTTATACTTATTTGCCTAGATATTAGATTCTTAGATAAATAGACACTTATCTACTGATATTTACCTAATTAAATATATTTTGCTAACTTGGATCAGATTTACCTAATTAAATATATTTTGCTAACTTGGATCAGAGATAACATTGATTATATCCAGTTTATATAGAATTATTTGTCTCTTTCAACTTGTGTGGGTAGTCTTGTCCAGTTAAAATTTACTGTAATTAGCTATAGAAATAGACTATGGTGTTGAATTGGTTAAATTACTTTATTATTTGTTACTAAAATTAAGGTATCGTTTTAACATTAGTAGTAACATTAGTAGGAGCTCTAGGGGTTATGGTGGAACTTGCTCCTCGAATTTCTACATACACTTAAGATGTGTTCATTATTTTTTATATGCATATTTTTTTCTTGAGTTCTCTCCCATTTCTCATTTGTTTTTGAAAATGTGACTTTTTAAATTTATAGATATAAGACTGATGTTGAGATTAGACAAAACTTCAACGGTCTAGGAAATTGTTATCTAAGTAGAAGTGGTAAAAGTGGAATGGACACTTGATTATTTTATTATTAACTGAAAATGAGTATTTATAGTAAAAGCTGATAGTCAACTCTCATTTTCACTTGACATCTTTCTAAACCTCTATCTATTCCTTTCTTCTGACTTCTCTCTAAGCCTTTGTGACCGTCTTTAATCAGTTTCTCGAGCGGAGTCCATCGTTGGACTCGTTGCGGAGAACAGAGCAAGTCTATCCGATCAGAATCTCCATTAGAGTAAGTTCGTTCTCTACTCTCGTCCCTTAGAGTCAATTTTAGGCTTTTGTCCCTCCTCTGTTTTCGGAGCTTCCATGTGGCCTCTGAGCCATCAGACGGTGCCTCTGTGAGATCGATTCCCTAGTGTATTGGTCTGATCATTGATCAGAAGTCCTTTGGTGCAGATTCGAGTTCTTAAGGATCTTAGGTTGTTGGAGCTGTGAGAGTGAACTTCCACTACAATTCAGGTAAGGGAAACTAACCTATATTTCATCTGATTTGGGTGTGATTATATGTTAGGGTTTAATAGGTTAGTACCTGTGAAATGTATTTGTTAAGGTTCTCTGCTGGTATGAAATTGAAGTTTTAAATTTTGATGTTAATTTTATTCTTTCATGTATAATGTGACTTGTGAAATTTGATGTTATGTTGTTCGACTGAGTATATAGTTTGTTCTAAGGTAGATTAATCATCGAATATGCTAGTTGAGTTTGCTTAAATTTGGCATATAAGGCATGCATGTTAGCTCTCAAGCAGTAGAAGTTGTTGTTTTCTGCATAATTCGCTTAGGCGATAGCATCTCGCCCAAGCGAGAATGGTTTCAAGGAGCAAGTGTGCTCTCTAGACTGTTATCGCCTAGGCAAGAGTTATCTTGTCCAAGCGAGAAGACCCTTGGAGCTGAGGTGCTCTCTAGACCCATCTTGTCCAGGCGAGAAATCCTTCGCCCAGGCGAGGAGATAGTCTCGCTCGGACGAGAGTAAATTTTGTCCAAGCAAAAATGGCCTTGGAGCAGGAGTGCTCTCTAGACTACTTTCGCTCAAGCGAGGAAGTTATCCTCGGGCAAGGGGGATTTTCGCTCAGGAGAAATTATTTTCGCCCAGGCGAAAAAAAATAAAAAATACTTCTTTTGGACTTGCGGTCTTGATTGTTTGATTCTCTTGCAATGCTAGTTATGGATTCAATATGATAGATGCATTGAAAATTTAAAGTGTATGAATATTAACTGTGTAATAAATTATGTATTTTGAGATTTGGAAGAAAAGAGATTTATATTATGTTATGAAATTGATAAAGTGTTTATGAGTTGGTCAAGATCTAGTCATAGTATTTTCAGCAAAAAAAAACACTCGTGCCTAGGTCAGTTAAGAAGTGCATTGTCTAAGGACCAGATCAATAACGATTGATATCCTGACTCTACTAGTAATAGGAATCAAATAGAGGACCATTACTAGGTGGTGAGAGTCGAAGGAGGTTTAAACTGGGTGACTACAACTTGAAACATAGCTGGTCAGAAAAGTCTTAGGGGGACTAACCCTGTCATACATCATTGATGATTCATTTATTTGGAGGTTGTGTGAGTTCACAAATTGAAGATGTATGACAGGTGCATATCTCGGGGTTTATTCAATGCATGAATTTTCCGGAAGTAGAGTCAAGTATGTAGTGTGTTAGGGTCCTATAATTGAAATGATTGCAATTAATTGACTGAGATGAATGATCATGAGGTGTTTTAATGTGTTAATCTTGTACTTACTTTAAATGACTTTGATTTACTTAAAATTGAAAATTGTTTAGCTTACATTTTATCTGGTTGTGCTTGAGTTTTGATATCTGTCTGCGATGATCATGTTTTGACACGGAAGCAAATGGTGCTGCAAATTGATCTTTGGAAGACCACTTAGGTTGAGAGATGCTAATAGGAATAGTGTTTTATGTTTGAAAAACGTGTATATGATTTTGTAAACATGTTTTTAAAATTGCATTTTAACATAATTATGTATTTTGATGCCTATTAACTTGGATTACGGTAAAATGTGTATGATTGTGTTATCTTAGTAGCTTAAATAGAAGTTATATTTTGTAGGGTGTTACAGAAACATAAAATTATAAAGATTAATCTCATAATATTTCCATAATAAGTTTTAAAATAAATAAAAAGTGAAATTTATAAATAGAAGTTAAAATTCATATCTTATTTCATTATTGTTAGTATTCTCACAATACTAAAGGATTTGATGAAGCCATGCAAGACATGCCTAGCAAGCCAAAGCAAGCAAATGAAAGTGTGTTCTGGGCTTTGTTTTAGTGTGAGTGAGTGTGATTGGTTGTGAAAGAGAACCTGTGCACATCTAAGGAGAAATTCATTAGCACGTGGTCTAAATGATTTAAATCAAATCATAAAAGGTTTAACTTTGGTTAAAAACAGTTTTGGAAAATAAAGTACTAAACTATTATAAACTGATTTCAGGTTAAGCCGAATCAGTTTATTCGTGTCTGAGCATAACTGAATTAATTGTTTTCTAAAAACTGGTTTTGAGTTCTTCTTCTATAATACAGTGGGTTTTCAAGTGTGAAAAACAAGAAAAAGAAGAGAAAAGAAAAAGAACATATAGATACATTTTTGTGAAACACAATCTTCTGAAATTCATTTGTGAGAACTACTGTGAGAGATTTGTTGTTTCATAATAATCATTTTCGAAAGAGGGCTTTTACTTGAAGAATCAATTTTGACTAAGGTGTGCTACTGGGTTTCTTCAAGACTGTGTACAGGCCTTTCTTTGTGCGCCAATCAGGGAGTTTTCTCAACCTTTCTTGATCCTGTTTGAATCAAGATTTGTGTTGTATTCATTGTAATTCTATGATAATCATTGAACAATTGTACTGGTTTGGGCTATAGGAGTTAGCCTGGTGTTTCTGCTGAAATTGATTGGGAGGTGCGGGGAGCAGTTGATCAATTTAGCAGGGTTCTTGATTTCTACAGGGAGTAGGAATTGAGTTAGCCTGGTGTTTCTGCTGAAATTGATTGGGAGTTGCGGGGATCAGTTGATCAATTTAGCAGGGTTCTTGATTTCTACGGGGAGTAGGAATTGGTTGATTAATTGTATGTGAACAATTAATTAAGTTAGTAGAACTTTCTTTGCAAGTGGTGCAGAGAAGACTGGACGTAGCCCTTTGTGGTGAACCAGTATAAAATTGATTGTATCTCTTCTTCTTAAACCCTTCTCTCATAATCTTGATTTGTTCTTGCACTGCATATTGAATTAAATTGAAAGATTGAATTAATTTATGGTAATCTTGATAAAACTGGTTTAAGTTCTCTGCTGAATATTGATTTGTGTATTGTAACTTGAATTCGGTATTGGTTTCTGATAAATCTGTTGTAGCTGTCAAAGAAATTTTGCTTATCAAATTGGTTCTTTTCTAAATCTGTAATACATACAAGATTCTGAATCTGTGATCTGACAAAGAATTGGAACTTTGGCTAAATTGGTGTAATACTGCAGAATTTGTATTCTTGTTCTATGTTCTTGGTATAACTGAATAATTGAATCTGCATTCTGAATAATTTTCAAGTCTGTATTAATTACTGTGTTAGGAAACTTTATCAAATTTATTAATATTGACTGAAATCAGTGTAGTGCTGTGTTAGGAGTTTTAAATTTGTATTTTGTAATTTTGTTCCTCTTTGCTCTCATTCAAATTTGGATTTATGTGTGATTTTGCTCTAAGTATAATATTGCTATTGGAACTGTGTGAATTTGATTTGCTTAAGGTACTTTTGCGAATTTGGTGTGTAATTGCAAATCTGTTGTGTGGCCTGTTTGAAAACTTCTGTCTGCCTGTACAACCAATTGATTCATCCGTGCCTTGAATCAATTTATTTCTTTGTTGCACCTTATATCTTTAGCACCAAGATTCAATAAAGTTTTTCAAATTGCGAAAACTATTTTCAAAGGTCTATATTGGGAAAAATCTTTCAAAGTTCAATTCACCCCCCTCTTGAACTCAGCCTAAAACGTTTTCAATTATAAATTATGTACTTTTTAAAATCTATCTTTTATATTATTCCTTCAAAACACGTTTTTATCATGAATCTCTTGTTAGATTGAGGATTGAGGTCGTGAGGAGTTGAAGAAGCTTAGAATCTTTTGAATCATTGATATTTGATTTTTGGTAAGTTTATTCAACTTCAATTGTATTTTGATACTTTTTTTTTCTTTTTTTCTCGAATGAGTGTGTTGAAAGGAGATATTGTTAGTGCATGATTAAGTTTATGAATGCTTATTTAGTTTATTTCTATTATTTAAAATGATTCCTAAAGTATTATTGCATAGAACACACTTCAATTTAGCTAAAAGGAGCTAATAATCTTTGTATCGAAGATGTTTGTTCTAAATGTATGATTATATGAAACTAGATATTATGTTAAGATGTGATGGAAATTGTGGATTTGTATGATTTTTTGATTGTACATGTAGTATTAATCTTGTGAATGAAAATGGAAAATAAAGAAACCTTATGTTCTTGTATGGGCCTTAAAGGGGTCTTCGTCACAATATGTCATCCTTCAATCTTTGGTCTTCTACTTTGCATGTTAAGTTTGTTTGACTTTGTCATGGAGTGAGGGGAATACTTGCAAAAGGTTTTCCGATGCTTAAGTTAGTACTCGATAGTTAAAACATTTAAAAGTAGGTTTGAAAGCATAACTTTCTTTTGGAGCTTTGCTTTATTTATAGGGGTTGGAGACGTTGTTTATGTAGGACTGATTGTCCTTTTGCAACTTTTTAGATTATTGTTATTGTCAGTATAAATGGACGACTTGACAGTGATAAAATAATATTTAACTTACTTGTCGTATTAGGTGACCAACCTATGTTCGATCTATTATGGCAGTAGGTACATGTCATTTTTTATGCCTTTTTTCAGTTAAGGACTCCTCAACCTGCCCACAGGACACTAACCCTCCAATTTCAACAAACCTTTACCATGATAGTATTTTTTGTGAAAGAAATATTAACATTTTTGTTGCCTAATAATCGATTTGAGTTGAGTTTTATTCATGACTTAAAAACCTTAGCAATCTTAAAAGTTGGTTTATATATAACAATTTGTTAACTCTAACTTTTTTTAGGTCTAAGGGTCACTAAATTTTGTATAAGGCTCACTAGTATATGCACTAGTATGGATGAATTGTAAGTGCTATACAATTTTGATTTTTTACATCTAAAAGTTATTGATATTGGAGGTTGAATACTTAATGATGATAATGGTATTTATATTTATAGGCTCTTTTGTTTTTTTACATCTAAAAGTTATTGATATTGGAGGTTGAATACTTGAATGATGATAATGGTATTTATATTTATAGGCTCTTAGATTATTACGAAGTGGAATGACCAATTTTAATGTTTGAAATTTGAGCAAGTTAAAGATACTATATGACTATTTATTGTAGTTCCATACAAATATTTTATATATATATATATATATATATATATATATATATATATATGGTTGCATAAAACTACCTAGGAATCTTAGAATCTATATGTTATCTACGAAGATTTTACATGTACATTTTCTTTCAACCGTAGATAAATTTGAATTACAAACAACTTTTAAATATTATCTACATATTTTGACTATACATACTAACAATTTTTCTTGTAGTGAATAGTCTCGACTAGTATAATAATACTCTTTTTATTTGATAATATTAATACGTAAAAAATACTTTTTTTCACCATTAAATATAGTACATATGATAATAATTTTTGTAATTATATGACTCATAAAAAAATAATATATAAGTTAAAGTATATTTTTAATTGACAATATACTAAAATATGTTTAATTTATCAAGCTTCCCTTTACTCACTCTATGATCTATGATCTAATTTTGCTTTATGTTAACACATAAATATTCCTTCTCTTTATAATTGATAGCAGACAAAGTAATAACAAAACTTTTAACAAAAAATTGTTGTTAGTAATATACAAAAGTCTAGAAACAACGTTTAATTGAGGAAGAACTTATTATTAAATAAATAGTGTAATATATTTATAATAGACAATATTTCTTAAATAATTTCATAATATATAACTTTTAATGAAAATTTTTATAATTATTTATAGAAAATATAAAAATAGAGAAAACAAGTGATGTTTTAATCTATTAATAGAAAAAATCTGCATTTTGAAACTTTCATAGCATTTAGCGTAAAAGATATTTAATTAAAAATTTTAAAACAATAAGTACCGAAAATAATTTTTTGCAAGCTTTTATAATTACTTACGGCCTTATATATACATATGTTATTTATAAATTAAGTTGTACAAATTACTTATACATTTTGAATTCTATAAATAATTACTACCTACAAGTGTTTTATTTATAAATTTTCTTCGTAGGTAATAAATAAATAAATAAATGTTATTATCTATATTTGTATTTCTTGTATTACTTATGAACTTTTTTTAGGTAATACTGATTTTTTTTTTTATAATTGCTTGATTTAGTTGGATGTTATAATGATCGAAATGCAATTTCTATATCTGTAGTCATATCAAATAAAATTGAGTTCATTTTGACCTCATTCAACGTTGTTTTCTACAAACAACCCTTGTCTCGAGGTGTTATTTAAGAATTATGTTAATCTCCATCTATAATAGTAACAATAATAATGAAAATAACACTCACTTCACGTATATACCTCATAGGAAAATAAGCACAAAAGAGATAACAAAAGAATACGCAGAATAATATAATTAAAAGAATAACTAATCAATTCAAAAAGTTTAAATATATAAATAAACAAAAAAAAAAATTTAGATAGACCTAGCTTCCTTTAACTCAAAGTATGCATCTATAAACCTTATCTTCCATTAACTCAAAGTATGCATCTATATATAGTCTTCTTTTGATTCAAAGTATACATCTGTAAGTATATGATATTTGTCTTCTTCAATTACTTCTCAGTATTTATTGTACAATTTTTTCAACATCGGTTTCACCTCTTAAAACTCAATTGTATGTCAAGACTTTGTACTCTTCCATATGCCCTTTTACTAAAACTTGTAATTAAACTCAAATTTAAAAATTCTATTAGAATAACACCGAATGAAGGTTTTGCATATTCTAATGCTAACAATAAAAAGTAAAATAAATTCAACTTAGATACACTTGAATGTAATTGTAATACAAACACATCAAATTGTTGAGACAATGCATTGTTCTCTTAGAGGGATACAATACCGTTGAACAAGGAGAAGAACATGGAAAAGTTTTCGAACTATTAGTACAACAATTGACAATAAATGGTTTGTTTGGTAGTACACACTAAAATAAAAAGATGGATAAGTACTATTTCTGTTTTTTTTTTTTCCCTTATAGTCTATTTTCACTTTCCTTTACATCTCTTTTTCTATATATATTATTTCTTTGGGACCAAACCTTTTTTAACTTTTACCTTGTATTTTTACTCAATTTTATTATTATTTTTTATTTAAATAGGTCATAAATGATGGACTGCACAGTAATGAAAGACAACATTTGAAAAAAAGAGTACCGACATTAGGATTTAGAAGTACATAGAGACAGATATCTGTCTTGGACATGTTGAGTATAATACAATTCATAAAACTAACTATTAAATTTGGTTTATAAATTCCTGGTTTATAACTCATTACATTGAATGAATGTTTTATTTTATTTATTCTGGATATGTTTATTCAGATAGAGTTTTCTCCCGATCTTTAAATTCGGATTATAAACAAAAGAAAAAACTGTTAAATTCTTCTTATGAACAAAAACTGAAACGATGCAGTCTGATTATACTCACTCTGCTTTAATTTCAAGCCTTTTAAATATCAAATAAAACGAGATTATCTTTTTTCTTTAAAAAATTAAAACAAAAATCAAATAAAAATTATTATCATTTTGCTTTTTTGAACTCCTATAAGATATCACTACATAAATTAAACTTCAAAGTTAAATTAAAATCAAACTTTCCTCTTAATGTAACTTCAAATAAACTCAAACCAAATCTCACTTCTTCTTTACTCTTTCTACATATTTAACATACTCAACCATAAATTGTATTTCCCACTAGATAAACTGAGCAAACAAATAATATAATAACTTCACTCCTTTTCTCTTATCGCAAGAGAAAATGATCAAACAAATAATATTTTTGAAAGTAATTTCTAATTTATAATTGCAAAATTAAAAAAATTGTAAACACTTTTCACCTGGACTATCAAATTCAAGTATAAAAGAGAGAAGAACTTTTGCTTACATAAGGTGGAGGGAATACAGCTGCACATTACTTGATGCTCAAGTCTTGCCTAATCTAATGGTCATTTATATAGAGTGTTGAGCTACATTATTTATTATATATATATATATATATTATATAGAACTAGTGCACCTCGAATACATATGTTATTTTCATCTCAATCCTCATCAAAATCCATAACAACGTGCATATCAATAAACGACTTCATTTATTTGTCCATTATTTTTATTGGACAAATAAAAATAAACGCGTTTAGAAAAACAATAAAACTAACTTTATTTATTTACATGGTGCTACTGGAGGAGAGTGAAGAAGGAATGACATGCATATCAAATAAGTGGTAAAAGTAAGTTAGGTTAGAAAAACAAGGAAAAAAAGATGGGAGTGAAGCTAGGGCCGGATAGGTCTAGTTAATCTATTATTTTTGTAAATTCTTAGTAAAAATATGGATAATATTGTAATTCAAATTTTTAGAAAGAGTGCTTCTTTCAGCACCTCAATATATTCTTTCATCACCTCCCTAGTATAGGAAAAAGGACATTTTACCCTAGATTAAAATATAATTTAACTTCATTTCTTACTTTCGTCTTAATTGTTATTTGAAGATTTTGAGTGGATGGAGTATAATCTTGTGAATTTTGTATTCTGTTATGCAACCTTTTTTTTACATACAGAATTTGATATTATGTTCTAGATTTGATATTATTATCTTCTGGATTTTACGATATAGTATGTTAACAAAAAAAAAAAAAAAAAAAAGTTTGTATCTAAGAACACCTCTTCTATAAAAAAAATTCTTTAAAATAAATACTGTGTCTATCCAAATTCATCTTAAATGAGAGAAAAGAAGTGTGTACGAAAGTTGTTTATTTCAAGTAAAAGAAAATAAAGAAGCAAGGAAATAATCTTAGTGCGAAAAATGAGAGAAATTTTATTCCTTAATATGAGAAAAAGGTTTACCTCTATCATATATAATAATTTATTTAATATATTGTAATTAAATAAAATATAGAAAACTTTTATTTTCTTATTTTAAAATAAGAAATAATTTAAAATATACATAATAATTAGATTATATAATAAAATAATATAAAATGATTAATAAAGTAAAATAAATTTAATCTTTTGTTATCTATGTTTTATGTTAAATAATAAATAAATTCAATAAAATTATAAAATAATAATAATTAAAATAAGATAATTATAAAAAAATTATTAATAATATTAATATTAAAAATAAAAAAGAATTATTAATAATATTGATATTAAAAATTAAAAATAATAATTGACACTTTTATAATTTTTCAATTAAAATAATAATAATTTATTAATTACATCTAATAAATTAATTATATTTAATTTTAAATTAATTTTAATTATAATTTCATCTACTAGAAAAATTATTTTATCAATTACACCTATCACATCTCTCGCATACTTTTATAAACTTTTCTTTCTTTTATCACAATTTTTTCCTTAATCCAAACAACTAATTTTTTTTTATATATTTTTATCTCAAATCAACTCAAATTGAAAGATAGATTTGAGGGAGTGAAAAAGAATAGATTTTAGGTAAAAATGTGTGTTTGAATTAAGAGAAAGATAGTGAGAAATGAAGAGAAAGTTTATGAAAGTTTGTAAGTAATGTGATAGGTATAATTGATAAAATAAATTTTTTTAATAAATAAAATAAAATAAAATATAATTTATCAAATAAAATTAAAATTAAAAATAAATTATTATTATTAATATTATTATTTGTATTTTATAAAATTATTTTAATTTTATTATTTCATATTTTTATCATTTTTATCATTTTTATTATTGTACTTATTATTTATGATTTTTTTATTATTTTTATTTTTTAAAATTAATATTATTAGTTTTTATTTTTATAATTATTGTATTTTTATTATTATTTTATAAATTTATTGTTAATATTTTTTAACTTTATTAATATTCTATAATTTTATTATATTTATTTATTTAACATAAAACATATAACAAAATATTAATTTTATTTTTGTTTCGTTATTTATTTTAAAATTATTATTTTATTATAAATTTTTAATTATTTATTATATTAAATAAAATAATAAATATTTTTATTATATTTTATTTAATTATAATTATATTAACTTTTTTATTTAATTAAAAAATAATGTCTTTTTGAAAAACTTTACATTTAAGCGAAGAAAGTTTAAAGAGGTAAATTTGTCTTGTTTTATAAATTCCAATCTCGTTTTTCATGTGGCATCGACTTTTTCGCGCTTTACTCTTTCCATCACCCTGAACCAAATAAGAAATAAGTGATGAAAAAAGAAAATTAATATGTTTTTTATGTAATAATAAAATTATCATTTTAAAAAAATACGAAGATGTTTGAAGAATCTATATGGGCTAAATTCTCTTTTAAAAAATATAATGACCATTTCTTTCGGCAGCCTATAGTTTGCATGTCTAACACATAAATATCTCCTTTCCTGAATTATATAAATAAAAATGTCATTTTAACTTTTAGATGTGTAATTTTGAAGTTTTTTTTTTTTTTTATGAAAAAAGCTTGTTGATTTTGTTGATTGTGTAACGTAGTTGAACCACATGTTTTGGAAGTAAAAAATAGTTTTCAAATTGCTCAATCTGAAAATTTGAAAGTCTTTTTTTATGAAATTCTAAATTACACAGTAAAAAAATTATACAGACGTAACTACTAAATTGCATTATTAAAAAATTTAAAAAATTAAATTATATGATCTAAAAACAAAAAAAAAAAACAATTTAAATTACACAATTTAGAAGAAAAATAATTCCGAATTGCCAAATTCAAAATTACATTTTAAGCAGAAGGGGAGATGTTCATATTTAAATAAAAATTACATTAAATTTGTATATTCAAATTAATTTTGTGAAATAAATAATTTTAAGAATTCTTTTCAAACTTTTTAACAGGTTGATGTACTAACCAGAATAGCAAAATACAAACCAGCATCAATGTACTTTTTTCATTAAAATAGTTTATCGCATTTGCAAAGTAGCTAATTTTTTCAATTTTTACCATTTGAAAACTTGTACACTTCATATACAATATACCACCACATCATGATAGTAACCAAATAAGAGATTTAGATTACATTAAATGTTTTAACTTAAATTTTAAAAATAACATACTATATAAATAATTTGGGGTTAGATTGGATATAAATAAACTTATTTAATAATAAATTATGTTAGTCGAACTAAAATAATATTTATTTTATTATTGGTTTTGTTTGACTCAATTTTCTAGGAATAAATAAAATGATTTGATTTCTATTCTCTATGAATAAAAGTGCTGGATTTCAATAAAAAAATAATATTTAAAATTTACTAACTAAAATATTCTTATTAATATTTTAATTTTTAAGGATCCATTCTTAAAATCATTGACGTTTTAAAAGTATATTAAAATATATAGGAGGTATATTAAAATCATTCAGAATGGAAGAGTGGTTCACAATCTCTTTGTTGATTTGACATGTTAGGAGTCTACTGTAGAATATAGTTAGATGTGCCTAAGTTGAAGTAGGTTACCATTTGTCATACATTTTATTACTCATTTGTCATAGTAAGAAAATGAGTGATGGTAGCATCTTTTTTTAATAAGTTTGAGGATCTCACGATCAAATTTATAATTGCATATAAGATAAAAAGGAAAAAGTAACACTGAGGTTTTATTTAGAATAGAGAGTAAATTTAAAAGAATAGATTTGAGATTAAAATTTTATTTAGATTAGAGAGTGAATTTAAAAGAATAGATTTTAGATGAAAATATGTAAAAAATTTGATTGTGTGAATTAAGAGAAAGATAACCAGAGATAAAAAAAAAAATTTATAAAAATTTATGAAGGATGTGATAGATGTAATTGATAAATAGTTTTTTAATAAATAAAACTATAATTAAAATTAATTATAATTAATTTATTGGATTTGATTGATAAACTATTATTTTAATTATTAGAATTCTAAAAGTATCAATTATTTTTAAAATAAAAGTAAAAAATTAAATTATCATAGTTAATAATATTATCATTTTATAAATTTATTTTTATTATTATTATAATTTTAATTTTATTATTATTACTTTTATTATTGTTTTTATTATTATAATTATTATTATAATTTTATTAAATTTATTATTGTTTTCATAATAACAATAAGAATAATTATTCTTATTTTTATTATGTTATATTATATAATTATTATATTTATTTAATCATAATATAAATATAAATATTAATAATAAATAATAAAAATTAGTTATATAAAAAATATGATAAAAATCAAATTTCTTGGTAAATCTTCTTACTCTTTCAAAGAGAAAAGTAGGTGAATGTTTCATCTGGTTTTAATTGTTTTATTAATATTTTAAGTTTTGATTTTCGACGCTTTAACACAAATCTTCGCCTCCTAACTTTCTTTTAAATCAATGGCAGGAAACAAACACAGTGGAAGGGTTTGCATCATCGGAGGCTCAAGAATTTATTGATTGTGAAGAAAATTATTAATTTAAAGAATAAAATAATAATAAAATAAAAAACATACGAAAAATTTTTACTATTTTTCTTTTACATTACAGGTGAGATTTGTAAAAAAGAAAGAATATTTTCATATTTTTTAAATAATTAACTTATTAATATTTATATTATATTATGACAAAATAAATATAATTAATTATATTATATAATATAATAATAATAATATGTATTAATATTAAATATTATTATTAAAAAAATAATAAAATTATGAATATTATAAAATATTAATAAAAATATTAATAATAAATTTATAAAATTATAATAAAAACAACATATTACAATATTTTTTAATTAAAAAAATTAAAATATCTATCATTGATATCACAACACTCTCAAACTTTCTATTCAAATTTTTTAATCCAAACAATATAATTTTCTACACACTATCATCTCAAATCCAATTAAATCCACTTCCTCCAATCCACTGTCTCAAACAAAAATGTTTTTCAACATTATATTAAATTTTGGTAGAGTCACATAAAACTATAATTTTCATTATAGATATTACATATTTATTATTTATTATTATATTCTTATTGTTATTAATTTTGTTATTATAACACTTTATTTTTAATACACACAAAATGCTGATAAAAAGATTAAAATTTAAGTTTTTCATATATACATACACATGTCATTATTATTACACTAACATTAACTTTACAATTATATATCCATTATTATTATTATTAATATTATTATAATCAATATCAAAAATTATATTAACTATGTTAATAATCACATTGATTATAATAATAATATTAATAGTCATAATAAAAAAATAATAATGAATATGCTTATTAATATTATACTTATTACTCTATATTATTATTAATATTGTTAACTATGATATTAGATATTGTTAATTATGATATTATTATTATTATATTTATTAATACTGATAATAATATTATTAATTATAATATTAAAATAATAATAATAATAATAATAATATTAGTTAGATTAATAATAATATTAATATAATTAATAATAATAATAGTATTATTATTAGTAATATTATTAATAATAAAAAAATAATAATTTTCATAAAATTAATATTAATATTATCTATGAAAAAATCTGCACAAATTTATATATGTACATAATTACCTACGGATCCAACATACAGAATTACTTACATATTAAGTTCCGTATGTTATTTACAAATTTTTCTATAAACAAAATCTGTAGATAAAATTTGTATGTAATAAACCTATAGATAATTTAAATTTTTCTACGGATAATTTGTATGTAATAATCCTAAATAAATAAAAAATGTCTTGTAGTGTGGGGACATCAAATCAAGGAATTTGTCTCCCAAGTTCATTTGGCTATAACAAATTTTTGGATGGACTGGTCTAGTTTATGAGATTGTCTTGCTTCTCTAGTTGGTAAATCTGGACAGTGTATTTCATTCATCTTAGTTGAAAAAGTATATTGGATGACATGTAGGTAAGGAAGGATATATCTTTTTAGGATAAACTAGTCATGAATGAAGACAATCATATCGAACAATTAAGGATGAGGTCATAAATATGACACAAATCTTGTGAGATGTCTAATATGGTAATTTCAGGTGGAAGTTAGAAGAGACTATTATAGAAGTCTATCCTTATCCCTTTCGTGGTAATTAAATTTGAAAGGACAAAAACTTTTGTTGTGAGTGAGAATGTCAGGATCAAGTTAAATTTGTCTAAGAGTAGAAATAATTTAAATAATGTGAAGTCTAAGTATTTTATTAATGTAAGTTAAAAAGCTTACAAATAGAAAAATTTAACTATTCAAATATCATTTCATAAAAATCATTATCTATTTAAAAAACATGTTCTCTATCTTATCTCTAATTTTCTAAGAGACCCACTTATCCTTTTCAATATTAGTATAGAGGAATAAGTTTATCTTTTGCCCCTTCCTCCTATGTTGGTTTCATATCGGAAGATTTACATGTTTCGATAGATGTAATATAGAATGTTGCAAGTAGGTCCAATTGGTTTAGAATTGTCTTATTTAGAAAGAAGTATAAACTATATGTACGAAAAATTAACTAGAACATTGTTGAACTAATTTGGCACAATTTATGCAAATTCTCATAATTAATTTTTGCATAATAGTCATTGTGTGACAATTTATCTCTAAGTGAAATTCATTTATTTGAAAACCTGAAAAATTTGGTCACTAAGACTATCATACAATCACTAGGCAAAATTATTTCAATGAAATCTAAGAGTTTTATTTGATAAACAACTAGTTAGTAGGTGAGCACTCCTCTCATTGAGCGAGCAACACTGATAGTTGAGGAATTTAGATATGTACTTAATTCATGGAATAAGAAGAACTAGTGACTAAGCTAAAACAATATTTTCTATACTTTAAATAACATGTTTTTAAATGCTACAATTGCTTATTTCACTAAATTATTATATTTTATTAACATATTATATTTGAATATTATTATAGTGTGTTAAAAGGTGAATTGGAATTTATTGGTATTTATTTTTATGTTGAAATATATGATTTTGAATGATAAATCTTGATATAGTGACTTGTATAAGTTATTATGTTATTGATGATATACATAAATAAAATATATGAAATTTGAGATTATAAATTTAAGATGATAGTAATATTCTGATTTCACTGTATTTAAATCACATCAAAATCTCAAGTAGTAAGAAACTTAAAAAGGTTGATTACACATTAATGCTGATACTTTTCTATGGATAAAATGAAAAAATTATAAATAAGAAATGTGACTTCTTTTTTCTTTTTACAATTATTAAACTATCTAAGCTCAAAAGAAAGAAAACTAGAACATAAGAGTTGTAGATAGTTATTCTTGCTCATATCATATTTACTTTGTTCCTTAAATACTAAATCTTTATGAACCGCTCATTTCATATTGCAGTTACAAATTGTTTTTTCTCAATGTTGTCTCAAAAAATGTATTTTACGTTACTTGCATTTGTTATATCTAAAATCATATTCGCTTGAAAATGTGTATTGCTAACTTTAAACAAATGTACATTTTGTGCTTGAGTCTAGATATTTATAAATAGTCTGATAGTAACTTAATAACAAGTGATATGATAGGTCCATCAAACCTCACTAGAATAAACTCTAATACTATATTATGAAGTAAGTTTAAACTTAACTCATTCTTCTAAAATAGACTTGTAAGATAAGAATTACCTATGTTTATAAACTGTAAATTAGTCTTATCTCTAAGTGATATGAAATCTTCACCACCAATAGTATCAAAGAAATAGTAAACAATTTTGTATACACAAAACATTATTATTGAGAAAAAAATAAGGAGACTTAGAGAACTTTAATTACATTTCTGATAATTTATACCTAAGTTTAAGAACATTATGACAATAATACATATTGAGGAGGAAAATAATCAAATAGGTAAGGTGAAAGGTGATTTTCAGCAACTTTATATTAATGTTACAAATTCTAATATGGAAACAATATTTAATGTTACAAATTCTTGTTTAAAGTGATTTTCAACAACTTTATATCGATAAATTTAATAACTATTATCCTTTGTTATTTCTATCAACACAAAAAAAAATAAAAAATCGATGCAATGGCAATGTTTAACAAAACTATTAATATATTAGTTCAAATAACTTGTAATTCTTATATTTAAGTGTGAGAACAAATATCTTTTTAAACATACTCATCCCAATTAAATACTCTATAGCTATTAGTTAAATTATATCGAAAATTAAAAAATTATAGTTAAAGACCGAAAAATAAAAAATCAAACTTACAACAAACTTGAACCATCAATAATATATTATTACCGTTTCTCAGTAAACAATTGTGAGAAGTAATTTAAAAAAAAAAAAATGCTGGTACGCATGTTAATCAATTCAAGCAGACGTATATCAAACACAACCCTTTGTTCAAGAACCAGCTACGTAAATATTTGGGGATTTCCACAAACAAGTTTTCATTCATCATCCGAATTTATCATAAACTGGGCAATTGATATTTGAAACTGAATTAGATCTGAGTCAAATAATAATAATGGATCATGTGAACATTTTAATATACCATTTATGCAACGTAAAACCATACTTACATACAGTTACAACCACTTCAGAATAAAGTTAAATTCTGATATGCATGTGATAGCAGGACAAAGAGCAAGTCCTATTACTGACCTTTTCTTTTATTATCACGGCATAAGGCACTTCCACACGAACATCTAAAATCCTTAATGGGATGCTCGTGATCATCGAAATCAATACCGTAGTCCTGCAAATAGTTTCCGGTGTGTCTTCAGGAAACTCAAACAAACTTAAGCCAGTCTAAAGTTCATTAAGTATATTGGATTACAATAATGTTACCTAGTATGCCTGCAAGAAATAATTATTAGAATAAAATATAATTAATATTATATATATTATAATTAGTTTTTTTTTTCTGTTATGCTTGTTAGTATATTTGTTATTGTACATAACTTTTACTTTTCTATAAATAATTCAACGAAATATATTATTTCTTTCTCATTATATGGTATCAAAGTAATTTTTCTACATTCATTTAAATATTTTTTTGTTTTTTTTTGGATATTATGGATGAAAATTTTAATGTAGAGGATTGATTGTTCTTATGATTATGTTTACTCTAGATGTTAATGTTTTTTTCAATGATTGATTTTTTTATGTTATTTCTATCAATTCTTTGAACGAAAGTAGATGAATTATTAATTTAGGATCATTATTCATATGGCTTGTTTTTTTGCATGTTTTCAATCTTACATGTATGTTAGTAATAAAACTCTTGTATTACCCAATCAATTTATTATTCTTACATAGCTATCTGTGTTGTTCAACTTTACATTGATGTTTTATAATGGTTTTCTTTGTGTATCTCAATTCAATTTTGATTTGTTGTCTTACATAGCTATAATGATTTGTTGTCTCTCATTTCTTTCTTAGTTGTCAATCACTTTTCTTAAAAAATATTATTTCTCTTTTTCAGGAGATGTTTTCTTTCTAGAAAGATTGTGTGTGGTAATCTTATTCAAGGATTGCACGTGTTGTTTCCTTTAACTTGTTTATTGAATAATTGTAATTTTGTTTCCTTACAGTACAAATAATGTCTTTTTGAATACCAATTCTTATAAGAATGTTTATATTTGGCATTCTATATTTGGTCAGGTAAGCCCTTTGAGTTTTGGGTAATGCATTTGGGACCTTACTTCACTGATCTAAATTGCTAATGTTATAAATTTTTTTTATTCAAATGATTAAAACTTAGTGTAGGACCAAGATTAAATGTTTCGAATTTCACAACACAAGTGAATTAGCTCTTAATGATATTTTAGTAAAGTAAAGCATTTTACATCAATTTTCTTGTGTGAAGTGACCTCAACAAAACTCAATACTTGTTGAAAGAAAATATCAACGTATATTTGATAAAAAAAATGAGATTTACATACATTTAATCGATACATAATCGATATATGATGTCAATGACAATTACAAAACATACTTATAGATTAATATTGGATTAATTAAACATGCATAAGTGATAAGGATGAGAGAAAAATATATTCCCAAATCATAGACTATATTCCCAAATCATTATTTTTTTCTCAATTAAAATATTATTAAACACATCTCAAATTTTAACAAATAAAGTTTAAATAATCCTATCAACATTCAAACGTTTTTTTTTCATCAACAACGAATATATTTTCATAATAACAATGTATATTTATAAACTAAAATAACCAAAACAATAATACCCACCTAAGTGAAAACTCACTTGCTTAACTTGGTTTAGTTCATCTCCATACTAATGATTATTCTATATATTCTAATTTATTAATTACACACACTCATTATTATTTACACTCTATTCTATTATTGTCATTATTGAACCTATTGTGAAATATATTATAATTGTCTACAATTGCACAATGTTGGCCTAATCTTCTAAGTCCCACTAGATAATCTAATATCAATGAACTATATAAAATTTTTAATAATAATAAACATTTTAAGTATTGATAGAATAACTCTTAATAAAGGCCCAACCACAAAGGCAATGACAAGAAGAATCTAAGAAGAGTAGAACTCAGTTGAACCTGGCAGAGTAAATAGTAGTGTAGTTTAATTTTCCATTTTTGGGATATGTATTGGGCCTCCATATTTTTCTTTTGGGCTTTGTATTTTGAGCCCACATTAGGAGCAAAAATAATGTGCATAGTTACGTAGAGCTCTAACTTGAGCTTCATTTAAGCCCATTTGAACCCCTAAGCAACTTAGGACATCAAGAGCAAGCATGGAATGTCCATTCTCACACTTTGTGCATGTCCTCAATGCTTTAAGTGTGACTTGACACATGACACAAGATCCACCATTGTCACCCCTTCCATTGATCACTTGACAAGTGTCACCATTGGTTGCTCTACATCCAAAAATTTTATATTTGAAATTTCTGCTCACTTTTGGCTCCAAGTTGGCTGACTTGAGAGGCTATAAATTCATGTATTCAGTCCTTGAAATTTAGCTTGAATGAATATAGTGAAGTGTTGAAATTTTTCCAACCCACACTTCCTTGGGCTCCTATCTAAATTAGCACCTCTTGCATAGCCTAGAACCTTTGAAGAGTTGACCTAACCTCTCTTCTCTTCATCTCCATTTCTAGATCATTTTCCTCTACCTTGTCTTCTATGCTTAGAGATGCTCCATTCCGCTGTCAATCCATTTCACGGTTGCAAGTTTCACGCCCGATCATAACAATGGAGGTTCATCAAGTATGTTACCAATTTAAAAGTGAATATATTATATAAATATTCTAAAATATATTTTGTGTTTTATTGATACTTGGTAGTAAGTCTTGTAATATATTGTCTTGTAGACCACATGAATTTAAACCACAATAATAATCAAACCACAATAATTAAACGTTAAATTCAAGTATTTAAAACTCTAATTTTCAACATCTATATTATCAGGATTTGGAAATGTTTTATAACAAACAATCAACAATCATGTTAAGAAAACAATTAAATTAATGTGTTTATGTTTAATTGTGATCATTATTGCTAGAAAAGTATATATTTTCTATTTCTTAATTTTTTTCAAAAAAAAAAATACTTGTAAATTTATTTGTGAATAATAATTCGTAAGAAACTTTTGGCGAAAAATTTCTACCAATTTTACTGCAATTCTTAAGAAGTGGACTTTAAGCCTAACTCACTCAACCTTATGAAATCGGCTTATAAGGTGAGGTTTGCACCCACTTATACAGTATTGAAAGGCTTTATTTGTAGTCGATGTGGGATCTCCAACACACTCCCCCTCACGTTGAGACTCGTCAACTCGACCATGAAACTTATATGTAAGGGTGGTCCGATAGCGTGTGGACTAATAGGCCCAACAACCTTGCTAGGATAGAGACAAATTCTTTCTGCACCCCAATACCCTCGTCGTCCTGCACCTCCATATGTTTTAAAATTATCCCTGTGAAAATGACCAAACGGACCTTTTGTTTTTTTGAAATAGAAAATACTGAACTGGATGCCCCACATCCGGTTTACAATTTTTTTCAAAATGTAAACCGAATGGGGGCCATCCGATTCACATTTGAAAATGAAAAAGTG
>Ga0209700_101421_pt1 | contig 49551 bp, 16 predicted proteins | sample SiratroredBW_FD_187528 | JGI IMG/M metagenome (GOLD analysis project Ga0209700, IMG submission 187528) | Root nodule microbial communities of legume samples collected from California, USA - Siratro red BW (SPAdes) (version 2) | ecosystem: Host-associated > Plants > Roots > Nodule | place: USA...
TATATATATATATATATATATATATATATATATATATATATATATATATATATATATATATATATATATATATATATATATATATATATATTGGTAGGTATTTAAGTGTGAGTCTAAGTCCTACATTCATTGAATAGGAATGAGAAATTTGAGCAACATATAAGAAAGAAGATCCACAAACTCAATACGTTAAGGTTTTAGGTTGAAAGTAGTATCATTTTCTTGTATGGATTTGACTCAGTTCTTATTCTTGTGAGATCTTCCTGGTTTTATCAGAATCAAATGTTCGTGACCGTGACCGACCCCTCAAATTACCCAAAATATATATATATAAAATTCATAAATTTAATATCTTAAAATTTTGGGTTAAAAAATCATATCAATTCTTTAATAAGATATTTTCAATATTTTTTTCTCAAATTTTTCAACATTGATATCATTTAGTCTTTAAGTGAGCTCTTTTATATAAGTTTTATATACGTATAATGTAACTAATAAATTAAAAGTAATTTTTTATATATGATTATGAAAAAAGTAATTTTGTCACGATCTATCTAATCAAATTAATCAAATGAAATTTTAGTTATATACCAAAAGATATCTAATCCATCTATAAAATTATTTTTTGAAAATACATATTTTTTTTATGATTTTTCAAAATATTCCCTCTCGTTTATCTATACAAATCTTAAAATTAGAATAATATTTTCTCATATTCACTTTATTTTTTTTTTACTTAAGATATTCTTTTAATGATCTTCTATTATAATCCTATTTCCCTACAAAATAATTTATAATTATTTTTTTCTTAAGAGTAGCGATAATCAGTCACTTATTATCTTAAATTGTTTATGTTTTACAGTATTTTTTAAATAAAAAAAAGTATAAATTGTAGTTAGAAGTTAAGAGATGATATATTGGTAAAACTGTAGAGATTTCTTATTTTGTCCCATTTTATGTTCAATAATAAATTACTTTAAATATAAAATCAATCATCGATGACAACAAATCATTTCAAACCTTCTCTTTTTATAATTTTACCGTAGTAAAATTATCCTTAAACAACTTTTCATCTCATGATCCAAATATAATTAATTCATTTAATGATTGTGATTAAGAAAATGTTTGAATAAATTTGTTCATAAAGACTTTTGGGAGATAAAATTAAAATAAAAAGTTATAAATTAAAATTAATTTATATAATTAATATGCAGATATTGTGTCTTATAGTTTTTTTTATCCTGTCCTTTAACATGTGTATAAACTATCTTTAATTTATGTAAACATTATTTTTTATTTTTTTAATATTTTTTTATACATAAGTTTGCTCAAAAATGTCCTTATCTATAATATGACATTGGAATAATCTATTTTCTTTAACCTTAGGTTCTGAAGCCTATGGGATGGGTGCATGTCTATTAACATGCATTTTTCTTTTCATTTGGTGATTTGTTTGTCTGAAAAAGGATTATTTGTGTTAAATGTTATTTCTTTGGCTAGATGTGAATAGATATAACAATTTATTCTTCAGAAAAGAAATATAGGATATATTTAGATGTAAATAGGAATTGGCACTCTTTTACTAATTTTAATACAATTTTTTTGTGTGGTAATAAAAGAAAACACACTAGATGTGCGTTTAGTATCATTTCCAGAAGCACTTTCTGAAAGTTGAATTACGTGCTTTCTTGCTGTTTCTAATGTAAGAATGAAGTGACATTGGTTTTGTTTTACTTTTTATTGACTTGAGTTGAGAATTCACAATACATAAGGAACCAACAGAAATGACCAAACATTATGAAAACAGTTTCTATAGGATTAAGAAATTTTCAACATTAGAATACAGCACTTCACTGGTTGAGGACATGTAGAGATTCCACTAAGAATGAAGTGACATTGGTCTCTTTTACTCTCATTGGAGTTGGATTAGAGAAATCACTAAAATCATCTTCTGCATGAATCTCTAGAAAGAGATTGTGATTGAATAGTAGGGTTAAAAACTTATCATTATATATATGTTCACCATTTCTCTAGTAGGTTGAGTGCATGTAGAGGTTCCACAATGTTAAATCCATTTTTCATACAATACTTTCATTTTCCATTTTGAATCGTTTAAGACCTTTAATCTGAAATCATTGATTGGTATAAACAAGTGCATTGCGGATAACATCTTTTTCTAAATAAACGTGAATTCCAATGAAATTAACTTCATTTTTTTTTCTCAAAAATTAGAAAAAAAAAATCTTAGAAGCATGCAGTGCTCGAGGCTTTGGTTCTTCTTTTGAAAACAACTTTTCAATTTAGGGCTATATTAAATAATTTTATTATTAAAAATAATTTATTGTGTTTCATTAATATGTTTATGATAAAAAGATAAGGAAATTAATTTTCAAAAATTACAAAAATAATTGTACTTTAGAGAGAACATACAAAATTAAAAGTAAAAATATATGTAAATAAAAAAAGAAATTTAATCTAAAAAAAGGGTTTCAAAATGTATAAAGCGTGTTGTAAAACGGACAATTGGTTTTAATTCGTCATTGTAAAGGAGGGATATATTAATACATTGTCTGACCCGAACTTAAAAAAATCCATTATGGAAAGGAATACAACTTGTTAATGTACAAAAGTGAAATTGTAATTAATTTTGTACACTTCTCTTATTTATTAACAAAACTGATGTGATTTTATATATAGGTACTTTTCTTTTCTTTTCTTTTATTCTACTTTCTACATAAAACTAACTTTTTCCTGATATTTGTTACCAAACAACTTTATAAAAATATCTTACTTTTTTTTTTATTCTTTTTTATTTCTCTTTTCTTTTCACTTTCTTTGTCCAAACCAAAAATATATACAAGTCACGTAAAAAGTTTATTTATAATAATTGACCTTATAAAGTATTTTTACAATTACATAATATAAGAAGTAAACTTATCAATAAATTATATAATGACTATGATATGGAATATGCTGTTGTTCTCCAAACAAAGATTTTTGTACTTACAATATGCACCACTAATAGAAACCATTGATCCAAACCATGGCAGTGGTATTTACTTTTAAACTCTAGGATCGACATGCTAGATTTAAAATATGGATGAATCATTTTCATGCATGCTTTAATCTAAAAACCATTATACGGGGGAGAAGAGTTACCTAATCTAAGGCTCCACCAAAGTCCTCAAAACAATATCGATTTTAATTTAATGATTTTTGAAATTAAGGTATATCTCCATCCAAAATAAATCACTAATGTCCTCGTATAAATGCATTTAAAAATGCTATTTTTATTAATAAGCATTTTTTATAAGCACAAAATAAAATCGAATGTCCTTTTATATGTTTTCTATTTATTATGTCACAATATACTAGTTATATACAATAATGAGCATAGAAAAAAAATATAGGCCTATTTTCTTTTCGCTCGTAAGTTAATATTTTTTTTTAAAAATAATAATGGCTTGCCCTTTTTGAATTCTAGACACTGGTTATGTAATTTTTCATTGAACATTTTAGGATAGAATGGTTAATTATATTTCTTTCTTTTATTTTTAAAAATTTTGTTTTGTTATTTATGTAAGGACCGAATTAATTTATTTAAAAATAAAAGTGGTTAGAATGAGATAAAATCTGAATATTTTATTATTTAAGTGAAAAGGTTTACAAATAAAATAAATTCAATATTCAAACTTTATTACCAAGGGACCCAACCAACCCTATTGGGGATCAATTATGAAAATTCGCTCAAATGCATATATAAACATCAAATTTCATTGAAAAGTTATAATTATATAATAAAAAGCTTTATGACAATTATAATCATTATTAAAGGAGAATTTACTTTTAATTGATATTAAATTATAAAGAAGGTGTTTTGTGTTAAAAAATTAATACCTAAAAGTAATTTTGTTATTACAAAGAATTTACTCCTCAAAATATAATATTTAGCTTTATCTTTGAAAGTTTACACGTACTTAAGTTTGTCCAATGAAAACTGAAAACATGATAAAATCTCAAAAGAAAAAGACATAAAAGATTATAAAAAAAAATAATGTTTAAATTGTCAACTATACCATTAATAAAGGATAATAATAATTTTTAGAGTTAATTTAGTTTTATGTTTATAATATATTTGAATGTTTTTAATTGAATACTTATTAAATCTTTTTTATTTAAATCTTCATTATTTAATTTTTTTTGGTTGAGTGATTGACGTAGTTATTATATTGCACCCTCATCTTGATTACTTATCTTTACATGTTAATAAATGTAAAGTCTTTTTTTCATATATATAAAACGATAAATAACTTTGATTATTCTTATTAAAAATGTGTGTGACAAACTATTCATTATTATTTTATATTAATTACAATATTATTTTATATTAATTAAAAATAATAAAAAATATTTTTTAACATGTTGAGACAAATATTTTAAAAAAATAAATAGAAAAATTTAATTAAAATATAAAAATTTTGATTACTCAATAAATTAATAAAATTTAATAAAAATTCAATTAAATGAAAAACATGAAATTTAATTAAACCTAATCTTTAATACTAAATCAATTGTAACCAAATTAAAATAATAAAAAAAAAAGTTACTTAATTATTTATTTACAAATACAATAATCTGCAAGTGGGTGTATCAAGTTGGTGGAGAGGCACTTAAATGGAGGTGGGGTCGTTGTCTCAAAGAGGGACCGAATGGGTGTTTTGCCTCTTAACCAACTCAAATCAACACTTATGTGCCCACAACTAAATATTCACGCATACACTACAATAATTAAATTCTAAGTTAATTACTTAAAAAAAACATAAGTTCTACCACTTATACCAATTAAGCTTGATTTTTAAGCCTTAAAAAATATCATATTTTGTTATTTTATCTTTAAAGTGATATAACGAACGTTTAATGTAGACAATAAATAGCTAAGAGTATAGTTTGAGGATGAAAAGTGAAATATTTAAAAGAAAAATAGGAAAAATAAATTAAAGACTTAGAGAAACTAAACTATATTTTATCATTAAAAATGCCTCTATTTTTAAAAGCATAATAATAATAATAATAATAATAATAATAATAATAATAATAATAATAATAATAATAATAATAATGATGATGATATTGTGTAAAACATGTTTAATCAATAAAAATATAACAACAGTAACATGAAAAGGTGATGAAATATGATCCCAAGAAATTCTCATTTTAGCAAGTTTTCATCGCCGAAATAAATTGAACGCCGGTGCAATGCAATGCAACAAACAAAACCTCTGCACCTTCGTTTATGTAAAGATTAAGCTGCGTGAAAAATGGCAATTGCTTCTTGCACCTCATTTCTGAACTTCCATTCTCACAATCGAGGAAAATGATTGAATTGTTCTTGCACCTTCCACTGTTGTTGCTACTGTTGCGTTATCACCGTTGTAGAAGAAGAAAAAGAAGAAAATAAGAACGATGCAGTTAGAAGAAGAAAAGTAAAACAAATATCGTTCTGGAAAAATCTTTCTGGAATACATTTCATGTATTCTGAACAGTTTGTTCTGGATAACTCATTCTAAAGAATACATTCTGAGAAGTGTTACATACATTCTGAAAAGATTATTCTTGAAAGCTTGTTCTTCAATATATTCCATGCATTCCAGAAATTTTATTCAAAAAGTTTTATTTTGGAAATCTTATCTTATTCTAGAAAATGTGTTATGTAATGTATTTTATGAATTGTAAAAGGTGTGTTCCAAAAAGAGTAACAAGTAATTTAGAAGTCACTTATGTAAAATAGTCATTTTGAAATTGTGGGTGCAGGAAGTAATTGTCCTGAATTTTTTTTTTTAAATTTTAAAACCAAAAATAAGTATTTGACTAGCATTTGTGAAGGAAAATAAAGCCCAACAACTTGTTGACACATAAGATGATAGGGTAGAGGATCCTACTATTCGCACCCCACCTTGTTTTTTATATTTTCACAATAATCTTGTTTCCTCTCACCTTTACCCTTTCATTTTTTTTTTCGCATTTTGTATATCTTACACACGGTAATAAACTGCTTACGGTTTTTTATGGAAATTAATTTTTACAATGTACTGAAAAAAGAACTACATCATAGAGTGTTTTTAGAAGTATTGAGTCACTTTTATTAAAATAATTTTTAAAAACAAGTTTCCGATTAGGACATGAAAAAAAAGAAGTAATACAGGTGCAAAGAGCATAAAGGGGCTGTTACATCAAGGGTGTCTCATCTTACATCTATTCGTCAAAAATGTTAGATGGCTTACGCGTGCTATTACTTTTCAGCCTCAGACTCAGAGTAAAGTGAAGGTCAATGAAATGTCGTGTGCTTCGTCCCTGAATTCTCTTACCCACGCAATAACTACCATTTTTTTAAACGAAATAATTGTTATATTTCAGTAGATTAACATTGGTATTGTTTTTACAATAAAACAGTGTCTCAAAACTGGGTTGTTGAAAGAGTTTGTAGTGAGCTATAAACTTCAAGAAATAAGTTATGAATGAGGTCATTCAATACTGAACAGAAATTCGCTTGCAAAATGCTCTTGGACGATCAAATTAATATGAAATTAAACAGTGATAATTAATCAAGAACAATAATGAAAGGAGATGTAATATTCCATATAATAAAAATGTTATTGTGTAATAGATGTTCTTAAAGAAAATTGTGTCAAATTTCAACAATTTCTGCCGTTATCTTCATGGTGAAACACATGGTTACATGAAAAGCTATACTAGGATTTGACTAAAGGGATGTTCATATACCCTTATGAGCGTAGAAGGTATATTTATTTAGAAAATTATATTAGAAGTTAACTCACATGAGTGTAATAATATATACGGATTTGAAAAATAAGTTTATCTAACATTTCAAAATATATATTGTGTATCTTACAATTAATCTAATAAAATATTAATATAAAATACTATGACATTTTAAATTTCAATATATTATAAAACAAGTTGAGAGAATCTCAAGTGATCTCATTAAGATTGATGAACAAATTATATAATAAAAAAGAAAACAAAATATCTTTAGAATAAATATAAATTTATTGTTTGAAAATTAGATCAAGTAGAAATGATCTTCACTCTTCAACTACCGCGGGACGTGATCAGATTTTGAAATAGATGAGATAGGAGGAGAGAAAGTTAGAGAGAAGATGATTATAATTTGTGTAGAAAATTGTGAGGTTCTATCACAAGGTTATGTTTTTCTTTACATAAATAAAAGAGATATACTTATTTAGAAATTTATACCAAAAGTTTGACCATATGGGTGTGAGAAAACATACTAATATAAATTTTTTTAATAAAGTTTCAATCATAGGACTCTCACTTAGTCTATATGGATGTGAGAATCATATTTATAATGAAAATTGTATTAGAGATTCGATTAAAAACCGAATGCAAATATGTATAAGAGATAATTTATAAAGAATATTACACTAAAATTTTAACTAAAACAGAGTTGTTCCATCCGAAATAAGAAACACACTCACATAAAAATTGTATTATAGATTTAATCAAATTGTTTTGATCATATCATATAGATGTGGAAGATGCATTCATTGTTTTGATTATCTTCATAAAACTGTAATTGGTCATTAAAATTTGAGAGACACACTCACCCACCCAGTTAATAAAAATTGAATATTTTCCTTCATAAAATATAAAACAAAATCAAGAATAGTTTATTTGTATTATTGAAAAATATTTTACTCAAGCTTATTGGATGTTGTAAAAAAAAAAGGTAAAATCCAAATTGAAATGATGAATTCAAACTTAATTGAATTGATCAATTCAAGTTTATTGATTGGAATTTGAATAAATATTATTCCTGGAAGAATATTGAAATCAGCTTTTGATTGTATAAAAAAATTGGGGTGTTTTAAAACAAACGATTCATTTTAGAAGGGAAAATAACATAAAACATCAAATTTCTATAGAATATTTAAAAATCGGAATTATGTGAACATGTATGGTAAATTAAACGTATATAAAAAGTATTTTGTCAATAGTTGAGATAACTTACTTTATTTGACTTATTTCAAAAACAATAAATTCTATAAAGTGTTTAATTTCTATACAACATCAGGATAAAAAAAAATTATGCTATCAATTAATCAGAAACCCATGGCCGATATTTTATTTAAGATAGTTATTTTCAAAGTCATATTAATGCTAATGTAAAATCTATGAAGTGGAAAAAAAGGAGAAAAATAAAATATAATTGAATTTAATCCGCTCCAAAAAAGACTTTTCAAGGTAACAGATGAATATCATCAATTAATATATAATAATGAAGCCTGAAAGGGTATCAATGCATACATAACCTTGTGCTTGTTTGTGAAGGGATTGCTTCTAGAATTAACAAGCGATTGCTGGTGCTTGTTTCTTTCACTCTATATTTTAGCTATAACATTCAAAATTATGTTTAGATGAGTTTCTATAGGCTTTTTCTAAGAGACAACATAAAAAGAGAAATTAAAATTATTTTTTCAACAAATTAAAATTAATTTCTTTATAAATTAATCTTTCCGTTATATAATTTTTTAAATTTTTATTTTTGATACATGTATAAGTCAATTTTAATTTATGAAAAAGATTAATCTTCTACTGCGAAGACTTGTATAAAAGTTCATTCCATAAACCTCAAGATGACGCAGAAAATAAGTTATGTATACTAGTTAAGTTCCAACACTTAATTAATATCTCATATTTTCTTAATATATATTTCTTTATTGTATTATACCATTATTTATCATATTTATAGTTTTTCAAAAGTCTATTATTTCTCTTTTTTAGAAATAAGCATTTTTGTTGACTTGTTAGAAAAATTGAAGAAAAATACTAAAGAGATCTATGATAGCATTAATTTTTAGTTGAATTGGTGCAGATTTTATGATGAGCATTAATTTTTAGTTGAATTGGTGCAGATTTTATGATGGATTTTGTTAGTAATTAGGTTGAGTTTGTTATTAATTCAGTTTAGATTTGATTTGATTTGATTTTATTATTGATTTTTCAATTTAATGTGTTTTATTGTGGAAAGAGAAAATTTGTTGAGAATTAGGTTAAATCTAAAGGAAGAAAAGAAATAAAGGCACCAAAATTGAAAAAATGAGCAGAAAAAGAGCATAAGTGACTTTTAGCTTAAGCTAAACACACAACCTAAGCTAAAACTCACTTAAAGTCCATTATGCACGAAAACCTAAATTGGAGATGTCAACGTTACTGAAATGGAGGTTAGGGTCAAAGTAATGGAACACTTCTCACTCATCACCTCTCATTCGTGGAGATCCCTTGGAGGCTGCCACCATCATCAAGATCCATTTTTTTTTTCTTTTTCTTTTGTATTTTCATGGCTACCTTGCGTAGCTAATTTTTTTTCTCTTAGGATTGAATGCAATTTCTCACTTCAAATGCACTTTTAATTATATTTTTATATCATTGAATCCAAAAAACCTTTGTTTTACGTTTTACTATATCTTGCTTTAATTTAGATTTCTCATTGTGACTGGAAAGCAGTCTTTGGAATTGAAACTAAACGTAAATGCATTACATGTATAAGTTCAGGGATGGATTATAGTGTAATGACTGCTTATAGCAAGGAATCAGGTTGAAAAGGCTTTTATTTGCATAGATTAGTAATTAGAAAAGATGATATTAAATTAGGTTAAGAGTGCATGCAAAGGAGTATATTACAATTCAATCCCAAGGCTTTTTATCATTATTAAACTCGCCTTTTTATTATTGTTGCTTTGTTATAATAATTCTCAATTCATCCAATCTTTAATTATTTGTTATTCGTTCATAATACAATTTAGTATAATTCAATTTACAATTCTCGTTTCATGTGGATACGATACTTTTCTTACTACTATATTACTTGTGGGATCAGTACACTTGCTGACACTTGCTGAAAATCCGTTAACGATCTCATAACAATGAAATAAGAGTTAGACTAACACTAAGAAATGACATTACCTTCTATCTAAAATTTTAAGATATTGAATTTATGGAAATTTTTTTTATATGTTACTCAATTTTCTCGTTTTTATTTAATATTTGTCTAAACTCACACTTGTGAATTCCTAATATAATGAACTCAATTATTAGTGAAGTAGTGTTATATTCACTATGCAAGTGGTTACGGAACTATACTGGTACATTATCAGAATTTTTAGGTCGGAAGTAGTATATTTTCTAAAACATATTATCAGAAATTTTGTTAAATGATTTGTTTTCATATATTAGAGATCCCACATCGACTAAATATAAGATCAACTTATAATATATAAGTGTGAATAATTTTTACCTTACAAGTTAGTTTTGTAAAAATAAATTATGTTTAAACTCACTTTTTAATACCATGGTGGTCGAAGAGGGATCTACATGAATTTTATATCTGAAAGATTCTTAACACTTTCAAATGTCAGTGCTTGAATTTTATATCTGAAAGATTCTGAGCACTTTCAAATGTCAGTGCTTAGATTCTACTTGAGGATTTAGTTGGGTACATATTGTTATGAAATTAATTCAAATGATTCAAAATTGTGGCTTCTATGTACCCAAAAGGAAAAAGAGTGGCCTTTGGACATCCTCAAGTGTGTGCTATTGCAACCAGCTTAGGAGAAAAGTTCCCAGAAATGTGAGCACCGAAAGCCCTTATCAGCGCCAACTTACCATTGCCCCCACTTCATTTTTTATTCAAAACAAAAGGAACATTTAAGGGTTCTTTGTCATTCACGTCCCTTTTCCATGTCACCATCACATTCTCAGTATTAATTTTTGTATAAGCATTTTGATTTATTGGTTACACGCAATGCCACTACTCATATACTGCACAATGGCGATAGTGAAAGGTAGTTCCCTGCTACTGTATACTATTATTTTACTCAGCAATCACCCTAAAAGTTTCTTCAATTAAAAATTAAACAACCTCATAAAGTAGATAGCACAAAGAAAATATTGATTGCATGAAGAAGACAAACAATATGTTACTTGTTCAGTCAAGAGAGCCATTGTTTATTATAAACCTCGGGTAAACATTTTCTATGCCTTTCATGAAGTTTTCATTTGTCATGTTTTCCTCATCTCTTTGTTAAATAAGTTATTAAAACTAAGTGTGGAAGAATTAATTATGGAGATGAAAGTCACATTAAATAAAGACCATCAAGAAAAGTAAAATACAAAGATAAAGACCTATAAATTCATTCACTCACAATTTTAATTTCAAATTCATTGACTAGGTATATTGGCCACTGTTTAAACACGTGTTTGGATTTACACTTAAAATTTTGGATCCACATTTTTATATGAAAATTAGTTACTTAAATAAGTTTAGTTTAGATAAAGATCACAAATCTACTAGTAATTTGATCCTTAACCATTACAATGACTCTGCACAACAAGGAATAAAAAGTACTACTTTAGAATATACTTTTGATGATCAAGTGAATCAAGGTGCAAGAAGAACTAATACTTAGATAATTATCGATAAGACTGAAAAATGATTATTGTATTAATCTAATTTGGCTTTCGTAATTTATCAATTAGTTTATTTAATTAAAAATATAAATAACATTCAACATATATTATTCAGTATATACAACATATTCATAACATGTAAATGCAAGTTGACTAATTATTAATGCGAAACATAAAGTCGTTAACCACACTAACTCTATGCTAATTGTTTTGAGCTTGGTGATTTCTTATACAAGAAAAAAGTTAAAAAAAAAAAAGTAGTAGACTAAAAGCTAGTAGACCCATTTACACAACTTTATCAAAAAGGACTCTTAAAACAACATTTGATTAATAAATTATAGGGTTCATGGACTTTTAGTACCACTTGTCATTAATTATGAATAGACTTAACTTGAGAGGGAAGCATAGACTTATATATAGGATACTAAGATTAATATTAGTGAAGTTTTGTTTTAAGAAAGTTGTTGTTAGTAAAAGTGTTTTCTTACACCTACATTAAAAATGTAATTACTGAAATTAGTTCAAGATATAAAAATAAGTATCATAACTGAAACACGTGAAGATGAATATTAAATTAAAAGAATATATAAAATAATTGATTATTAATTAAATTATATAATATTATATATATATATATATATATATAATATTACCATTATATATAGCATAATTGATTACAATGGGTTATGCTAATATACAACCTAATCGATATAGTATAAGAAAATATTAATAAAATAATGATATTAATAATTAATAAAATAAAATAATAATAATTTATAAACTAATTATAATAGTAAAAGTATATTCATAAAATTTTAATTTAACACTTAATTAAAATTTATTTATAATATTATAGATAATTTAATCAAGAAATTTATGTTATAATTATTTTTATTTAAATTTCATTTGATTTTCAAATTTATTTTATGAATTCTTTTTATATTTTTATATGCATAGACAATGTTAAATAATTTATACTTTTTTTAACTGGTTCAATGATCATGATGGAAATAATATTATAACCAAAGGTATAATAATTTATTACCATTCATTCTAAATTTATTTTAAATATAAGGGTAATACAGTAATCTTGTAAATTTATCAAATATTTTTTTTATCTATTTAGAATTATTTATAAATATTTTATTCATTTTTCTTCACAATGTCAAGATAATTCTTATTTTGTTTAACTGACTTCAAAATAATGTTTTAATTACACAAGTTTCATGTACAGATAACTAATTATATTATATTTTAAATTAATTTTAACCATAATAAATTGTAATATTACAATTTGATTAATTAAAAAAATTATCAATTATACTCGTTGCAAATTTTTATAACTTTTTTTTATTTTTCTTTAATTTTCACTCTCTTTTCCTTAATGCAAACAACCTCACTTTCTATTATTTTTCTCCTCATTTTCATCATTTTTTTCTCCCTCAAATTCACTCCTTGAAACATACCCTAACCCTAAATCTTAGATCCAATATTTTTCGTCCCACCCTTTCTATTCATAAACTATATAGCAAACATGATAGAATTCATTTAAAAAGAGAAGTCAAGTTTGATCATGTGACTTATGATTTGTATTGATAGAATTCATTTAGAAAAACAAATCAAGTTGGATTATGTGAATTATGATTTGTATTGATAAAATTAATTTAGAAAATCAAATTAAATTGGATCATGTTAGTTATAATTTATATTTTATTTGTGTTTCAAATAATCTACGAAGATATAAAAAATAGAGTTGTGACTAATGTGAAAATAAAATTTTCAAAAGATTTATAAAATCCAGAAAGAGCAGCGTTCATAAAATATAGCATAATAAAGTCTTAATTTTCTTTCTTGAAAAACTTTTGTTTTACCTTCCAATCTAAGACTAAACTGTTTTTTTTTTTCAATTATTTTGTAATTTTATAATGAATTATGAGGTATTTTTTTAATTAAAGTTTCATTACTTAGTGTATGTATCAATTTGGGTTACTCTATAATTTTTTAAAATTTTAATTTGGAATTGTTTTTGAATCATCTTATAATTTATCTAATTAGAATTATTATTTAGTTTGCATTATTCTAAACAATATCTTATTTGTATAATTTAAGAGATAAAAAAAGTTTTATATACATATATTAACTCATAAATAATTCATGATTTGGAAGAACTTTTGAGTCAACTTGATACTCTAATGTTTTTAATCCTCTATTTTATTTTTCTACAATTTAATCACAATTGGCTTTCTACTTTATTGTTATTTATAACTTTGATTGTTTGCTTATAAACTTTGAATACTGAATGATTAAATTGATTACTGAATTTGCTGGAAAATGACCAAGACTTGACTTTATCTTATATATACTACACTTTCTTTTGTCCTAATCAAATTATATTTAATTTTCTTGTATCAACAAACAAAAGAACATTTCTTTATGTTATTAGTCTAAATCATTCACTAATTTAATTAATAATTAATCTTTCTGAAGAATTAAAATATAGTCACCTTTCATTGAGTTCTCCATCTCAACGATATTTTTTCTAATTACAATATTCAATTTGGTTTTATTTAGAATTTCACTTAAATTATCGACTTGATGGTAAAGACATGACTATACATTAACAAATTATACTTTTAAATACATATATTAAATAAAAGTATGTACTATTATTTTTACTTTTTTTTTTACCGTCAACTAATTAAGATATAAAACATAACTTTAAAAAGTAATTGTTATTAATTAAGATGAAAATTAATAACAACAACAATAATAATATAAACTAAAATTAAAAGACTTATATTTCATGGAAACTGAAAAGTTATTTAAATTAAATTGTATTTGATTATTTTAAATAAGCTTTATAAAAATAGAAAAATGCAACATGTATATTAATGTTTAAATGAATGATAATGTTAATATTTTTTATGCTGACAATTTATTGTAATTAAAATATTTGAATAATATGCATCTTTCTAATGGTCACTCATTTATGACAATAAGAAAACAAAAGTTACGTCTAATACGTATTTATATAATAAACAGTTAGGTATCATAAAAAATATTTTTCATAAAAGAATGGATTACGAATTAAATTAAATTAATCATAAATGTTGTATCAATGGCAATGTCGATATCATACAATTTTGATTTTTAAATGATCGGAAATTGTTGGGGAATTTACATGCAAATATTAGTCAATGATTTAATCCTTTTCACTGACTTGTACGATTAAGACAGAAAAAAATCATTGGCGTGAGCCACACTCCAAATAATAATAATTTTATTATTGAATTTGGTTAATGAAAAAGAAACATCCTGTGATGAGAAATTTCGGGTAAATTGCTAGAAAGATGAACAGTCGGAAGATGAACAGAAGAAGCAGAACGTGATACATACGAAAGCGACAATGCCGCGTCAACACCAAGTAAACGCAATAAAATCAAAAAATAAAAATAAAAATTGATTCACATTTGTGATTAGCTGGATGATGGCTTAATATTTTGAATTGTACAAAATTAATATACTATAACTTAGCTAAAACGGAAACTTTTTTAATATTTATTATATAGCTTAATGACAGGTTTATTAATGCCAAATGGGTCTTTTTAAAATATAATTTAATGTTACATTAATTTAAAATAATATAGTCTAATAATAAAATAATGGTCACACTCTTCAAATCTTCATAAACTAAATCGGGATTTTTTTTTTTCAAAAAATTGAAATGTGAGTGACTTACATGTTAAGAAATAAATGTGTTTATTTGTCCCCTAAGTAAATGAATAGATAATGCGAAAATTTTGTTTAAAATAAGTTTCCTTTATTTGATTTTGTTTTGTAAAAGAATTTAAAATCTTTAAAATAATAAAATATATTGTATTTTAATTTATTTTCTATTAAAAATTATTATAAGATTTTAAAAAATTACTTAAAATCTTAAAGTGAAATTAATTATTAAAGTAAAAATTAAATTAGATTTTAGATCCTAAATAATATAGAAGCTACCAAAATGGTATCATGTAGCATCATCTCGCACTGAGAAACAGGTATAAAATTATATACACAGTAAAGTGGTCTACAAAGAATAATAGAGTTAGGTATGTCCAAACATACAAAATATGAATATAAGATTGCATGATGCATTGGTAACTTCGTTAGTTGGCTAGAAGAGTCGTGCGTACACACTATTCAGAAGGAACATCAATCAAAAGTAATGTATTTAATAGAGTAAAGTCTTCTACAATTCTAAGTGACCTACTTAAGCTCACATGTTTTAACTGTGTGAGCTAATATAGTTGTAAAATATTTTGACGTTCAACTTAACTTTTACTTAAATAAAAATTAAGAAAAAAATTAGTTACACATTCAAGTTATATAATTTTTATCGGATTATTTCTCTATTTATATTACTCGAAATTGATTTATATTTATATAGATGATTAGAGAAGTAGATAAAGTATTCTCTAATATATGTGTCAGGAATGTGACGGTTATCTTTGATTTTAAGATTATTTAACTTAACTCATATTGTTGAGAATATCTCAATATTTTGTAATTCTCTAAGCTCTTACCGTTCACTTATTTAAACTTGAATTATTTTATGAAAAGTTTTGAAAGAAAATTTGACTTTCTTTGTCAGGGATCTCATTAATAATGTATGGTATAAGATTAGGAGAATTTTAGAAGAAGAGAAACAAGGGAAGTGAGATGCTGTGAAAATAAAAAGAAAAATAAGAATAGAGAAATCATGAGTTAGGTGAAAAATTCAATTAATATAAAATAGTAAAAAGGTGCTTATTATATTTGCTTTTGTTTTGATTGTTTGTTTGAAAGTAAATCTTTTTTATAAAGTCAATGAATACATATTGATATATTAACTCATTTTTTTCCTCATTTAATTTCTTGTACTCATAAGTGGATTTCCACTTCCTTTTTTCTCCAATAACTCATGAACATTTTATAAATAATCTAACAAGGTTTTCGGAAGATTCACTCCTTCCACTTCCAACAATTATAAAAGAGTATAAATAATCAAATGTGTCTTAAATTATATTGAATTTAATTAAATTAAGGATAATATTTATTGAAATGTGATATACCATACTTATTGGTATATATAATTTAAAAAAATTATATGGCCATATCAGTCAATAAAAAGATTATGTATTAAAATTTAGATTAGTTGTAACAATACTTTAAAAATGACAAATAAACATATTTTCATGTATTATTTGAATCAGTCCTGATCTTAATATTGGAATCGCAAATGGATTAAGTAATACTTGATTTTTTAAGTAAGCTAGGTGGATGAAGATGAGTATTCATAAATACTAATTTTGAGTATTTTTTTATATATATGAAAAAGCTTCCGTACCTATAAGTTTAATTGTTATTTAATATAATAATTAATATCAATTTGAGAGTTTTTGAATCTAAATTTAAGGTTTAATTGTTCTTTAATATAGTAATTAATATCAATTTGAGAGTTTTTATCTAAATATAGGTTTTGAATACAAAAACATTTTATCTTAATTACTGTAAAATTTCAAATATAAAATAAGGAAGAAAATAATAGATCGAAAGAGTCATCAAGAAAATAAATAAAAAGTTTAAAATAAAAAAAGTCAAAGAAAACAGTTACTTAACCTAGGTCCAAAAATGAGTTTAAAAGGGCAAGTTTAGGGTTTTTGAAGACACCAATACCGGAGGCACACGACTAAAACTAAGATTCTCTACTTCTTTACAATCTTCTTTTCATTGATCTGTAATGACTATTATGAGTAGCTAAATTCTTCATTTTTGGGATTGAATGTAATCTTTTGAACTCATTCATTTTGGTGATTTTTATATATAATCAAATTTTATTCAATTGGTATTTTTTATCTTAATGTTAATTTTATCTGATCAATATAGTCTTAATTTTGATTATTGAATATTTAACTGGGAAATACTTTTGAGAGTTTTTAACCTAGATGAAAATACTCAAAATATTGGAATACTAGAATAGGTTTTACTGTATTGATTGCTTATAACATCTGTTCTTAATACTGAGTAATTTATTAAATTACTAAATAGCTAATGTTCATTTCTTAATGTTGGATAAATAGTAGAGGGATCAGTATTTGAAATTTCTTTATAAATTTTATATCAGCTTTTATATCATCAATAATGAATAGTTACTATTGTATGTTCTTATCAAATCCAAAATATGAATGATGGAGAATCCCAGACTTCTTTTTATAATCAAACTAACTTGAAATTTTTATTTGATTAGTAAGTTAAAAATTTAAGATTTAATATCAAAATTATTATATATAAAATAAACTTCTTTATTTTATAAATTTATATTACTTTAGACTCGGTATCCAAAATAAGTCAATAAGTCAACAAATATATACATATGTGTCTCATTTTCATCCATACTTGTTGACTTAAATTATTAAAACACCTTTAATTTATTAAATAACTTAGCTTAACTTAATTTTTATTTAATTCTTAATTTTGTAACTTATTTTTAGTTTTTATATAATTATTTAATCTTTATTAAATTATTATTTAATATTTTCATTTAATATTTATATAACTTTAATCTTTCTTGATAATTGACGTTAAAAAGGAACATACTGTAATTTTTACATAAAATACGTGATAATAACGTATTTTATTTATTATAATCTTTAATTAACATTTTAAAAACCGTACAAATCCTGACAACGAAGAGGATACAAAAGTGTTCTTACTTAGGCGACGGGATGGGACAGTGAACTACCCCTAAATACAGTGGGAAACGAGTTTTGAATTTGTTTTGCAGAAAGCATGTTGCTGTGTGATAAACAATCTATATATAGAAAGCTGTACCTGAAGCAACACGGAGACATAATTCTGCACATACACTTTGTCTTCTGCATAAAGAACCATTCCTCTAATTCTTTCAAACATCAATAATCGTTCACCTGCTTCCTATGAATTTCAATAATTCTTATACCCTTTGGTGAAAATAGATCACCGGAGTGTCAAAGGAGCAAGCTTTTGTGTGTTCAGTAAGGTTGGTTGTGATGGAACAGAAACACGTGCTTTTGTCAGCATTGAGTGTTGGGGTTGGATTGGGTGTAGGACTTGGATTGAGCACAGGACAGGCTGTTCAAAAATGGGTGGGAGGGAGTTGTGAGTCTGATGAGATTTCTGGGGAGCAAATTATGCTCGAGCTCAACAACAAAGTCGTTGATGGCAAGAACAGCAAAACTACATTTAATGACTTTCCTTATTACTTAAGGTAATTTATAGACTCATTCATTATCAGCTATTCAACCTTACAACAATTCTAGTGTATTTGCTTTCCTTATTAAAATAATCCTGACGGGGTCAAAGTGTTTTCAAGACATGAAACAGTTTCATGTCAGACTTGTGAATTTCATGGCAATTTTCTGTGAATCTCACTGTAATTGTGTTTTCTGGCTTCAGTCTATGGTTCACCTCTCATCTCTTTTCTCAGATTGTTCGTTGTTGACTTCACCTCACCACTACTACTTTGACAACCTCAATCTTTCTTTGACATTCTGTTGACATGTCTGGCTTTTCAATGTAAAGTTATTTTGAGTATTTATTCAGTAAGAAATCGATGAGAAGATGCAAGGTGACCCTGTTATCCCCACAAGTATGTTAGGACTCTAAATATGCACACAAAAAAAGTGTTATGTTTTGCAGAATGTTAAATGGGTGTGGATTTAGGAAGAAGCTATAGGTTCAAATCGTGGCAAATCCTACTTGACGTACTCAAAAAATGTTATGTTATCTCACAGTCCTCAGAAGTTCCTGTCTGACGTTTCTTGTCTTATATTTGTCATGAAAAACTTCCGCCCGATTGTACCACGTCTTATGTTTCTGTCTGATGATTAAAATGACAGTGAAAGAGTCCGATTTTCGTTAACAAGTGCTGGATATGTTTATTTAAAACAAGACTTTTCCAAGCACATGAGGAACCTTTGTCCAGCAAGCAGAGCTATTTTGCTTTCAGGACCTGCAGGTATATTACTCACAAGTTCTATCTTTAATAGATTCTGGTTTTCAAATCCATATAATTGACATTATCGCATCTTACATTTTGAAGAACTTTATCAGCAAAAGCTTGCCCAAGCTTTAGCTCATTACTTTGGATCGAAGTTTCTGTTGCTAGACATAATTGACTTCTCATTGGAGGTACTTATTTACATCTTTTCCCTATGATTTAACTTATCACAAATATACTCATACCTGTCATGTTTACCTTTGTACAGATTCAGAGGAAATATGGATGCCTCAGAAAAGAACCAGTAAGTTTTGTCTGCTCCATATTTTACTTCTGCTTGAAGATACTTCACTATTTATTTACCCTGCATTAATCTATTTTTAAACTCTCTTGTTCCCTGAATGTATACTAGTAATTTATTTATTGAATTTGAGATTATTGCAATCGTTTCTTCAGTGAACTGCTTTTTTCTCGGTTGTTTTTAACTTCCCTGAACTTAAGTGCTCTTTTATTAATGTTTGATTTTGAAAAGAACAGTGCAAACATTTATTTATTGGTTTGTAGTGTGATTTTTCTAACTCGTTTACTTATGACAGTATTTTAAAAGGTCCATTTCTGAGGTGACTTTGGAGCGAGTGTCCGGTCTGTTTGGGTCCTTTCCAATCCTTCCTTCAACTTTAAGAACCAGAGGTACTGGAGGAAGTTGAAGTTGAACTTTTTGGAAATGTTATTCTTATTTTGTGATTACTTAGTTTAGTCATCATGAATTAAAAACGATGAATTATTTAAAATGTACCAATTGATTATTCTTTGTACTTTTTCTGTCAATATCTCAGTAAGTGATGCTCATAGTTAAGACATTATGAAAGATCATTAGTTCTTATATCATCTATGTCATAATCTCTAATGTTTCTTAATTTGGCTTGATCGATTATATCTTCCTGTTCTTGTCCTTTACTTAGATGGTTCTAACTCTCCTATTTAACTATCATTTCATGATATCTTGAATGGTAATTTCTTCTCAGGTACAGTACTCCGACAGAGTAGTGAAATTGAAAATTCCAGAAATCCTCTGAAACTTCGTAGGAATGCCTCTACTGCATCTGATACGATTAGCTCTTCTGAATGTGATCAATCAGATCCAGGTTATACCTGAAAGTCCATAATTGTATTCACATTTATAGCTTTAAATCACATTGTTACGGAAGTTATTGGGCATGTTCTCATTGTTTGGTTTTATCGTCTATCTTTTAATTCTCTACTGTAGTGGTGCTCTGTGTGCCTTTCGACAAAATAGTGCTTTGCTTAGTAAATTACTTGGTTACTTCATCCTCTGTAGCTATTCAGTAAGATTCTCCTAGCAGTTGCATACTTGTGACATGAACTAATTTCAAAAGTTAAAATTCTTATGTTAAATCCATTAAAGTTCAGTAAGACAAAGTACATTATGCTTTATTTTATCTCTGCTTATGCGCGACATTACACTGTTCTTCAGAAATATTATGCTTATTGTTTTAGTTCATGTTTTTCAGCTCCTTCGAAGTGCACAAGCAGTTTCTGTTTTGATGAAAAACTCTTCGTGCAATCACTTTATAAGGTCAGTTCATCACTAAAAACTTGTTTTCAAAATTCAAATTTCTATTGCGTAAATGAATAAGTAGTTCAGTTGACAAATTTTCGGTGAGATGATATTATGAATGATGAATTTATACATAGCTGTCTTCACCCCAGCCCATGGCTCTCAAATCCTCCTTTTCTCTGCGCTTGGTCAATTACTCACAGTATCTCTTTAAATTTTTTGTAACGAAAATCAATATTAATTAATCTTACGGTGTCAGGATATATGTTACAAATACAGTTCTAAAAAGCAGACTTGTCAAACTTTTCAGGTCTTGGTTTCTATCTCAGAAACCAGTTCCATTATTTTATACATCAAGGATGTTGAGAAGCTCTTTGTTCGATCACCAAGGCTACAAAATTTGTTCCAAAAGTTAATAAAGAAACTTTCAGGACCAATATTAATACTCGGTTCGCAGATATCTGATTCTGACAAGCTCACTATGTTATTCCCTTACAACATTGAGATCAAACCACCTCAAAATGACAGCGATCTTGCAAGCTGGGAAACCAAACTGAAAGAGGACATGAAAACAGTTCTGTTTCAAGATAGCAGAAACCATATTGCTGAAGTACTTGCAGCAAGTGACATTGATTGTGATGACTTGAATTCAGTCTGCCATGCTGACACTATGCTACTCAGTAATTGTATTGAAGAGATTGTGGCATCTGCAGTTTCTCACCACCTTACGGGGACTAAAGATCCAGAATACCGAAATGGAAAACTAGTTATATCAGCCAAGAGGTAAATATCTTGACAAATTTCCTTTTAGGCTATTTATTAAGAAAAAGCGTTTTCTAGTTACTGATATTGGATTTGGGCAGTTTGTCCCATGTATTGAGTTCGTTCCAGGAAAGTGAAAGTAATTCGGAGACTAACGATTCAAACAAGGTATGTGATCTATTTTATCAGTTAGAGCATAGGAGATCATTGTTAGGTATCAAGTGTGAATCTAGTTCCGTATTGATAGAAATGAGGAAATTGAGCAATATAATGAAAGAAGACACACAAATCCAATGTCTTAAGATTTTGGGTTAAAGGTGGTGTCAGTTCCTTGTGAGTTTGATCTCCCCGTATGAATAATTGACATGCATATCATCAGCACTTCTCTTGTTTCTGTATTTTCCACCAATTTTATTATCATAGACAGAATATTACATGCTTATGCAAACTTATACTTTAATGAGTATGACATAACGCATGTGTTCAATAGAAACCTTCTGATACACACTTACCTTTTATGTTTACCATATTTTGTTCATGTTGTTCAACGAACTTTTGCATGCTTCAGGATGTTCCTCCTGACAACGAGTATGAGAAGCGCATGAGAGCAGATGTTGTGCCTGCAAAAGAGATAGGAGTTACATTTGACGATATTGGTGCATTGGATGATATTAAAGAAATACTTCAAGATGAGGTCCTACTTCCCCTCAGAAGACCAGATTTATTCAATGGTGGGCTTTTGAAGCCTTATAAAGGTATATTGCTTTTCGGTCCTCCTGGTACAGGAAAAACAATGCTTGCAAAGGCAATTGCAAATGAAGCTGGAGCAAGTTTCATCAATGTCTCAATCTCCACCATCACTTCAAAATGGTTTGGAGATGATGAAAAGAATGTCCGAGCTCTGTTTTCACTAGCAGCAAAGGTTGCTCCAACTATTATTTTTATCGATGAGGTTGATAGCATGCTTGGGCAACGGACTAAATCTGGAGAGCATGAGGCAATGAGGAAGATTAAAAATGAATTCATGGTCCACTGGGATGGGCTATTGTCAAAACCTGGTAAGCGAATTCTGGTTCTTGCTGCAACTAACCGGCCATATGACCTTGATGAAGCAATTATAAGACGGTTTGAGCGCAGGTAAGACCACACTGTTCTTATGGTTGGAATGCCATGATCATCTATTCATTTCTTGCTTCTGATCAGATGCTATAATTTCTTTATGTGAACAAGCACACATTATTTCCATCACCTTGGTGAATAGTTGTTCTGAATGAGTTCCTTGACTTGAAGAAACCAAATTTTACAGATATCTTATATGTTCCATCCAGTTTCTTGAAATTTTTTACCATTAGAACAAAATTGAGAATGTGTTTCTTAAAATTAATGTAACACTAAGTGAACTATAAAAAATACTGTAGAGACCACAAAAAAATAATTTAAAAAATCTTGTAAAGAATCTCTATTGAAGATGTCCTGAGAAAACAAGAAAATGGGGAACAAAGTTTTCATTAAATTGCTTTTGGAAAACTGACCAAAAAATGTAAACTTTCTTTCTGAAAGAGCCACTAATGTGTTTAAATTGTTAATTACATTTATTTTGGTACATAATTGTTCACTAAATTGAGTTTACCTGATGTCTTCCTTGGATAAATAATTCATAGCCATATCATTTGACGGTTTAGTTCAAAGCTATTGATTTTAATATTTGCGAATGATATCTCTATTGATCACGATGTTGAGCAGGATCATGGTTGGTATTCCATCGGCTGAGAACAGGGAAATGATCTTGAAAACTCTCCTAGCTAAGGAAAAATGTGATGAGATTGACTTTAAAGAGCTTTCAATCATGACAAAAGGATATACTGGAAGTGATCTTAAGGTTCACTTTGTTGGTTATTCTAATTCTTGAATTCTAGTTTGTGGTGATGATATTAACATGCATTTCTATAAACAGAATTTGTGCACGGCTGCCGCTTATCGACCTGTTAGAGAGCTACTACGACAGGAGAGGTTTAAGGAAAAGGTAATTACCTAATCACTTAAAATAATATGAACCATAAATGGATCTCTATCTAATGCAAGATTATTAGTTTCTGTGTTACAAGCAATAACCATTTTGTCTTATTTCAAAAGGAGAAAACGGAGGCAGAAGTTCAAAGATCAGAAAATGCTTCTGATGATAAAGAAGATAAAGAAAACCAAGTCATTAGTTTGAGACCTTTAAACATGGATGACTTGAGAGAGGCAAAGAGTCAGGTATGTAGAATGGAAAAATTTTCACTTCAATGATTAGAGGGCACTTGATTTGTCTCAAAGATCGCTTACTTCCTTAATACAAAGTTAATCTATTAACTTGTTTGGCATTGAAATTGATAGATGTATGTGTGAATGCAGGTGACTGCTAGTTTTGCAGCAGAAGGATCAATAATGAGTGAGCTTGAGGAGTGGAATGACTTATTTGGAGAAGGAGGTTCAAGGAAGAAGAAGCAGGAGCAGCTTACTTATTTCCTTTAGATTGTGGAAAGCTGGTTTTGTTTTAGACATGTCAGTATCTATAACCAAAGGATACCCTTTAACCAGGGAAGGAATCCTCAGCAGTGCAGAGATATTGAACTAATGCACAAATCACAAGTTAAAGAGCTTTAAGCATCCAAAGAATGTGTACATCATCATCATGCATTGGAAACGGTGCTGAATTATAGTTTGCGTTTTCTGCAAACCAGTGGCAACATGCATTTTATTACATGCTATGTGTTGGGAAATTGGAATAATCTACCACAAACCTTTTAAGTGTATGATAGATTATATACATGTCAGTGTCCGAGAGAACTTTGTGAATAGATTGTGTATATGCAACGCTTGTAGTAGCTTTAAACTTTAAATATCTATCTAACAAAAGTTGGTTTCTGTCGTTTAATTCCTCTTTTGATGGTATTTGTGTCTATTATTGTATACAATTTATAAGTCAAATTCTACAGTTATTCGTGTATAACATATTAAATCTGTTTTAAGATTTGAATGGATGTCAACTTTTTGTGCAATTTATTTCCATCTTTTCTCGAAATTAAAGGTAGACATATATACAACAATAGGAAATACTGGGTGTTTGGGTTCGTATGAAATGTTTACATTACATAAGACACTCGGCATAAGACACTCGGCATGTTTGGATTCATGGTGTTTGTAATTCAGGATTTAGAATAAAAATATTAAAATACCTTGTGAAATTTAAGAAACGTTTACGTGTTTAGTCACACGTTGAAAAATCATTTCTTAGGTACATAGAAGATTTTATGTTAAAACAACTTTAAATAATTCATATTTGTATTTTATTTTCTTCCATGTTCTTCACCATAGAAGTTACAAGAAGTAATTTTCATCATACAATTCACACAATTTATGCAAATATACATTGGTACGTTGGTTGAAAAAATTACCATCTTTTATCTAACATATTGGTTTCTTTTTCCCGCCAATGTTAATATATTTATAATAATTTATAATTGAAATATTTTTATTATAGATATAATGTTTCCTTATATTAAATTATAGACTTAATTATAGACAAAAATAAATTTGGACCTAAATAACAAATAATTTACACTTCATTTATTTTTTAAAAGAAAAAGAATCATATTGTATAATGTAATCCAATTCTACTACCATGGCCTTTGAGTGATAGACTGGAAGTAAAAAAGTAAAATGTTATATAAGTTTTAAAATAAGTAATTTTAAAATGATTAATTATTTAAAAATCAAGATTTTTTATTAAAATAAATAAATAAAAGACTATTAATTTTTTTAACTAAACATATTATAAAAAAAAACAAAAATATGTTCATTTTATTAAACAAACATTCAAAAGATAATAATTTCAAACAAAATAGTATTCAAAATATTTTGTTTAATATTATTTTCACATCTATTTCAATTTTTAATAAAAAAAATATTATTCTCTAATTATAATTTACAATATCGAACAATGATAGGAAGATTCATTATAATGTTAATTTTTTTTTTCAAAGTAGCATGCTTTTCGACAAACTTTTCTATAGGACATATTATTCACAATATTTACTTAAATAGTATTATTAATTATTCATAATCAGAATTCGTTCCTGAAAACAAATCATTACAAAAAAAAGGTTAAAATTTGATTTCTTGGAAACTGAATTCGGACTTATTTTTTTAGTTTTTTAAAAAAATGAAATTATAGAAAATTTATTTTTTAAAATTATTATTTTTCGAAAAATGTTATATAAACTATTAAATAATCAATATTGATTAAATAATTAATATGTGTTTTATGATTAATAAATTTATAAATTTAATAAATATTATTGATTTTTTCTAATTCAAATTTATGAATTTTCTTATCATTTTAACAAATGATATTTTTAATATTCATTTTAAATTTAAATTTAAATTATTTGGAAACAAAACTTCTGATACATTTAAATAAATGCATGTTTAGAATAATAACTTAAGTTTTCATTATCAAATGATTTTATCATTATTAAACAGGTTAAAAATATTAATTTTAAATCACAATGTTTCATTACACAAAAAAGTAATATTTTTCAAAAATACTATATTACTTAAAAAATAAACTAATAATAACATGCTATTTCATTAACAACCGCATGGCAACCCAATTTAATATATCATTTGATAGGTTATATAATTAACTAAATAAATTTATTGAAATTATTACAATATTTAATAAATGCAAATTTTTTATAATTTTAGTTAATATATTGTTAATTTCTCATTTTATAACAGATTTTTTATTTTTAATATTCTTTTATTATTTTAATTAAATCAAATAAACTTTACAAATGTCATTAAATCCAAACAGAATATATTTATTGAATTGTAAAATAGTTAATATTCTTAACAAAAATATATATCTTATATCAATTAATCATTACAAACAAGATATTACAATAAATTTAATTTCATAAATATGTATATATTTATTTATAATTAAATTAATAAATGCATTCAATAATAAATACACTCAAATAATTAATTTAAATCAATATATAATTTTTTTATGAACTTAATATATTTAAACAAATATTAACTAAAATTAACAATTTATTTAAATTATTACAAAATAAAATTAAAATGCTACCAACGTTGTAAAATATTAATTATTTTTATTATTATATCTGTAATTTTAAATTTTTTTTATAATGTCAGTCCTTTTTAAATAATTGAAAAAAATAAAACAAAAATATTTCAGAATTCAGTTTTCCAAAAACCGAATATCTAACCTATCTATCTTTTGTTAGGAATGTGTGGGTATCGTATTTTTCCAAAAACCGAATATTGACTTATCTATCTTTTTCTTCAATTTCATTGTATAAACTTTTAAATATTTAAGATATTCCATGGTGATATAGATAACTTTCGTTCAACATATATAATATTAAGAAATAAAATACTTATTTTCAGTTTTAGTAAAAAAGAAAACAGATATTTTTTTAAAAGAATCTAATCTAAAATTAATTTTGATAAGAATGGAGTAACAGATTTAACTATATATACAAACAAATTAGGGTTCTATTTGGTGTATTTCACAATCCCCAATTCCTAATTCATGTGAAGATACGAATTGGATCGATTAACAGTAGAGAAGAGAAGAGAGTGTGGAGAAGATGTCAAGCCCTTTAGAGAGATACCAAAAACTTGGCTTAAAAGAATCTCTACAAAAGTGCTACAGATACCCAACTGCCTGCAAAGAGCTAAGCTTCATCCTCAGAGAAACCTTTGATGAAATTCCCAAAAGTTTCCAATCTATAATCTTCCAAGACATCCTCTTCGCCTTTCGTCTCCTCCCAGAGTATGCGTGCTACTGCTTTTCATTCTTTAATCATTTTTGTCGTTATAATTATCGATTTGTTTCGTTAATCAAACTCAACACACATGATTTTAAATCTTCATCTAATAATTTGGAATTGTGATAACTGCTTTCAATTGTCACGTGTCAGCAATTATTATTTGAAGACCATTGTTACCATATATTGGAGTGTCCTTTTCTTTTGATAGAAATTTTCAGGAGATTTCTGGAAAATGTAGCAATTTTAGCTGTAATTTCGATTGTCTTACAATTTATTACCTTTTTGTTTTTTTCTGAAAGTGTGAATCACAGTGCTGGTTCTTGTGCTATATACTTTTTCTATGAGCTGAAAGCTTTTTAATCCTACTGAAGCATCTCTGTCTATGTACACTTTTTACTTCAAATCAACAATGTTTTAAACATATTCTTCTCTGGAAGAGAAGAAACATGAAAACGCAATGTGCATAAGGGTGAAAGTAGTGGTTAGGGTGGCGCTTTGTGTGGATTTGATAGGGTAGTTTTCCCTTACATTGACCAAGCAATGCAATTGCTAGTGTAAGCTGATAAACTATAAAAGGATCAAACTGTTGATTGCAACCATATCTTGCTTTTCACTGGAATTAGAATCAGAATAAAATCTGTATTGGAGAATTTTCATTTACCAATGGAAGAATTGACCTTGTTCGTATAAACTTGTCCATAAACATATATACGAGAAAAAAATATGAAATTAAAATGAATTGAGTTTCTTCCATAAACTAAAATTAACTTTTGCACTTCAATTTTTGGATGAGTTAAATGAAAGAACTTTTTTAAAAGTTAAGTGTATTGTTGATTATAGTTTATGGGAGAAACTCAATTAATTTTACTTTTTTTAAAAGTATTTACAGAAAAAAAAATTTAAAAGAGGACATACATAAAACTGAGAAGGTGTAGTTTTTGTCTTTTCTATGGAGTGCAAGTGATTGTTACTAATTTTAATCAATTTTAACTTTATAATAAATTATTAATTAAGCATCTGGCTGTTGCCTTCACGGACCACTTTGCCTCATTATTTTTCTATTCTAATCTTAGAATGGAGACTAAGAGTGCTGTTTCAGCAGCCCACTTCCTCCTTCAGATTGTGGAAGCAAAACTACCAAATCGAAAAAAGAATGTGGCTGTAACAGAATTTAAGCATGCTGTGATTTCTCATAAGAGACGCAGCAAAGCTCACCTGGTAGAGGAAGGTCAGATTATATATAAGAATAAGAAAATTAAGGAAGGCAAAGTAATCATGCTTAAGAGGTTGTTTTTTCCTTTACTGCAGGTTCACTGCAACTTCCAGAAGATGTTCTTGTGCACGTTTTCAGTTTTCTTGATACGAAATCTTTGGTTTCGGCGGGGCTAGTCTGCCGGTAATGCTTTCCTTATTTTATGTTCATCATATTTACATTGCATCAAGTCATCAACTCATCATTTTAGCCTCATCTTGGTTCATGAGAATGTGAAATACAAGAACCTATAATATATTTTCTACATTGGACTGTTCGTTAAATGTCATGAAAATTGTTAAATATCATTATGAAAATAAATTCTCTGGTGACTCATAGAAATTGCATATTTAGGTCATGGAACATAGCTGCAAATGATAACCATCTGTGGGAGATGCAGTATGTTGCACTGTTCGGTTATGGTGCTAAACTGAAGCATGTGAGACTGGTCGAAGGCAAGAAGAACAGGCTTTTGCAAGAAACCGTGGATAATAGACCCATTAACTGGAAAGACAGCGTTAAACGAGCATACACTGGTAAGCTGAATGTTGAGGAAATGTACTTAAACAGTTTGTTTTTTCACATCCAATATGTTCTCAGTCAAGTAATAGAATAAAAGTATACTCTAGTGAGACTAGGAAACTATTATGCACATTTATCATCTTTTATTTTGATATTAGGTTCCTAGCTGTGTGTAAGTCAGTATGTATCGGGTTGATTATTGCTAACCATAACATTTAGTTGGTTATGTGATTTGTATAATGATGCTAAAAGTTAGAATGGTGAATGAAACTAGAAGTTTATTCTCATTTCAATTGTTTTGGAAACTGTTCAATTTTCTCTTGTCTTAAGTTGTTGATTTTGATACAGGAGCATTATCTAGGCTATTAACAACCAACCGGGGATATTGTCGACACTGCAAATCAGTAGTTTGGCTAAATAACTCAAATTGCACCAATGTACATTCTGGAATATCTGAAATTCTAGATATGAAGCCTGTAACAGAATACCAGGTATGTTCTGTACTGTATTTGGTCACTTTGTATCAGGTCTGGTAATTCATCGTAGTGTTTTCTCTTTACCTTGTGTCTGGATCCTGAGAGTCACTAGCTTGAAGGGCTAACGATGGGTGAGAAAAGGGGAAAGACAGATGGATAAGGAAAGAAAGAATTTTTCCAGAGAAAAACCACAGTCCTCTTAAGGGATGGCCTACTTTTGTTCACACTAGAGGAACTGGACTATATGTAGCTAAGACTAACTGTGTTGTCTTCCTAATTTCAGGTTGTGGACTATCTTCTTGATGGTTATCTATCAGAAACATCTTCCTCAGACTATGACTGTGATTCGGAAGAAGAGCTATTTTTTCCCAAATTATGGACATATGGGAAGTTCAGGAAGTAATAGTATTTTCATTTCACTAAATTTTTTCTCTGTAATCATTTATAGGAAAAGTAACATTAGATTGTTATGCTTGGCCTATCTATTGTTTATATTTGTTTGGGCTCGGTCTTCTTGTTATTTATATATTTATTGTTCCTCTAATCTTTAATTACTTTATATATATATATATATATATTGTAAGGAAAATATTAAAAAGTAAAATAGAAAATCTTATAAGATATTTTTATTTTATTTTTTCAAAAAAATCTTAAATAACAGTTAAAAGGTACAGAGAGAGTACCAAATAAAAAAGAACGTGAGAAAATAAAATGTTAAAATGTTTGATATTAACCTCTTCCAATATTGATATAAAGGGAATGGGATTGGAATTAACAAATTGAAAAATCACCATAAAAACAGGTACGAAATTAGGGACATGATGCACAACACGTATTGAATCATACAAATAAGATTTAATAGTTTTCTCTCGCTCAGGTAGTCGTTTTTTTCTTTTAATTTCATTGTACTACTTTAAATATATAAAGTTCATATAGTCATTTATATTAAATTAATATAATGATGTTCTTATATTATTATTTTTTGTGTGTATATCAAGCATTTAAAAATATAATTAAATTAAGAATGCCTAAAATAATAAGATAAAATTAAAAAATTTACCATAATAATGAGATTAAAAGGAATAATTAACCCATAAATAATAATTAAAAATTCTTACTTGAAGCCGTCTACAAATGACTGAAACAGCTTCCAATGTTCTCTCAGATTCATATCCGTAAACAACTAAATTTTATAAAATACAAAACAAAATCCGATTGCAATAACCATAAAATATTTCTATTCATTTGCACATATATTTAATATAATAATTTAAGCATAAAATTTCTTAAAAAAGAGAGATACTTTAAAGTACCTCATTTTGAGGGTAACCATAGCCATTGTGTGGTATGAGAGGGCGTGGATGGAAGAAGTGTCCAGCCTCGAACCTAAGACCAAATGGTTTGTCGTAAGCATACCATCAGATCAGGCAAGAGATAGACAACAATTCCCAAACATTTAACTATTTATAATAAATATGATTGATAAGAATTGCAATATGCACGTAAAGAAGTAATTAATACTTTATTTGCGGAATAAGTGCATCAGTGTTGTACCATATTAATACATGAAATTTTATTTTTGTTAATATCGAATTACACTTTAAAATCGTTTAATTTGTCTTTGAAAATCTTAAATCAAGCATCACATTAAGATCTTTTACAATTTAGAATGTCCATTGAAAGAGGTAAAAAAAAAATACCACAAAAGAATCCAAAAATATATCACTTTTTAAAATTATAAAAGTATAAGATTTGTAATTTAAAAAAGAGAGGTACTTAAGAGTACCTCATTTGGTAGAATGTTTTGTTTGGTTGAATTAAAGTGAGGGTGTCAGGATTCAAACCTGGGTTAAGGGCGTTAATGAGAGATTAACCATTAAACCAAGCTTACAGACAAGAAGATTGAAACAATTTTCTTTTTCTTAAATCTATACTATCATAATTATTGAGGAAAAATTAATATGAAAATATATGAAGTAATAAGAATAGTATAAAATTAACAAATAAGAAGGATTGTGTTATTGTTTTTAATTAAGGAAATAGTTGCTTTATTTATGTCCTTTGAATAATTGATAAAAACATGTTTTAAATATAAAAACAAGTTTTGTGTAAAAAAAAAAATTATTTTAAGTAGAAAAAATGTTACTTTTATGTATTTTATGCTTTTGCATTAATCAAGTTAGGTATGTAAAGTAAAATATAATGAACAAAAATTAAAATATTTTTTGTTCTTATAAAATTATAAATGTTCTATATTATAGTATTTTTAGAGTCTTCAAAATTATAATATATTATTGTTATTGACTGAGTTGAAGTTTATTAATAAATTTATAAATATTTTATTTTTCATTTATTTGAATTTTATATTATTGTTTAGGCTCTTAAAAACTACAAATATGTCATTATTATTAACAAAATTAAAGTCCATCAACTTTTAGTATTTAATCAATTATTATATAATTAAGATAACTAAAATATTAGTACAAAATGTCATTTACTGAAATGGAGGATTTAATAATAATATTCGATTATAAATGTTGGTATAGGATGATACTTATTGATATATAGATTTAATAATAGATGGATTATAAAATTTTGAAAAAGTACTTTAATAGTAGTATCTAAGAAAAAGAAATGTCTTTTTATTATATGATCTTTATTGAAGAGGTAATAATTGATTGAGTCAACTTGAAAAGTGACCATTTTATTTGTAATAGCAACCAATCTCTAAAATGAGAGTTGAATAAAGTTATTTTTTTTTTACTGAAATGAAAATAATTTGAAGACTAATCATTTAAACATATAGAAGAATGAGAGAATGAATAAAAAAAATATTTATATTGATTGGCCTTAATTTTGAGTTATATTCAATTTTCTTTTAAAATATTCTTAAAGAATTTTATTATACTCAAACAAATTACTACCAAGAATTTTTATTTTTATTTTTGCTTTTTGCTGCAAAGAATACATCAAAGACTCAAACATATTATTAATTGTTACTTCTTACTACTACAACAAGAATCAATTAAAAAGTTTAGAAAAATAATCCTCAAATAAATAACTCTATAATGTAAATGATTGTAACTAAAATGTGTAAAAGTGAATTTAAATTTGATCTTATTTGTGTCTTTAGTGTTCAATATTCTATTTTTTTTATAGGCTTTCAGAAAGAAAAAATTCTCTTTTGATGTTCTTTAGAAGCTTTAGTTTTACTTAAAAGGATAAATTGATAGATAAGATTATTTCTTATGTACTTTAATTTTTTTAATGATTTTTTTGAGAAGGTTTGGATATAACAATGTTTAAGATAGAAAGTTAAATATAACCTGTAACATGTGTATAAAATATGTATTTTATTTTTTACTAGTAAAAAAATGGTCTTTATCGTCGATTCTGAGAGGTCTTTATCATCGGGTTTTGAATCGATGTTGACTAAAGAGACTTTGAACATGACATTGGTTAGACTAAGAAACCAATGTAGTGTTTTGCTGAAAACTATAAAATGGATGGGCACCACCACGTCGGTTGATGCCCAAATCGACGTGGTGAAGAGCACCACAACGTCGGTTGTTTGGTTAAAACCGACGTGGTTTTGTCATTTTAAAAAAAATAATAATTTTAGATAAATTTCTAATCGATACAAGAAAACACCACAACAAATTTTAGAATTTTTTAACAAGTATAGATATGCGATATCAAAGGCTATTACAATCAACAAAAATGGATGAAAAATAAAATAAAAAACCCTAAATGATAGAATTTTGGAATTTTTGAAGGCCCAACCACCTTTGGTTGGCTTCGTTATCCATTTCGAACAACTTTCATTTTTGGAGCATCTCAATCCGAGTTCTCTATCAAAAGTTATGGTCATTTGAAGTTTTCTCGACCTAAATTTTTGAAACTCTAAATCTATGATAAACCTATACAATATAAGAACTCTACCATCAAATATATACTAAATCAAGATGCTGATAAAAAATTTGGGTAAAATATAAATTTCTAACTATTTTTAATAATTTTTATAAAATTGCTAACCTCTTGCAAAGAAAAGAGGCAAGGAGTGTCGAACCAAGCATTCAATCAAGACCATCAAGAAGCTTGCAAACGAACACTAACAAAACCACACAACGTAAACAAAATGTCAATAAATAACCACAATCAGTGAAAGCAAACAAAAATGGAGGAGAAAGGAACAACTAAAAGCTTCAAACGAAAGGTACCTCGAACGGAGCTTGAAACGAAAATGTCACCGTTTAAACGAAACTCTCAACGTAAATGAAGGACCAAGAGTGAAATGGAGCTGAATGGAGAACCTAAGGAGCTCGAAACGCAATAAAAAGACGTTGAAACAGTGCAGGAGAACACACGACACGCAGTGGAGGGAGAAGAGCATGACGTTGGTTAAAAGCTCCTAATCGATGTTATGCTTAACCCTAGTTTACGTAATTTTTTTATCAAATTATTAGAGAGAGCATGACGTCGATTGGTCTCCCAGAACCGTCGTTATATTTGTATTCATAACGTCGGTTAGAATGGAAAAACTGACATGGTGACTCAACTGCAAAATAAAATTTTTAAAATTTTGAAGTTTTATTTTTACTGTCTTTTTAAGACGTTCTTTTTTATAAGTGTAGATATCACAACGTTAGTTTTGCTCCAACCGACGTTATAAATGTTTATTTATTTATGAAAATGTCACCGTTATTTTAAACATCTTTATATGGTGACGTTAAATAATATTTTTCTACCAGTGATTATATGATTTATTTGAATATGAAAATATTTAAAATATACGAGAATGAAATAACTTAATTTATTTTGTTTGATGTAGTAATGTTTTACAAAAATAAGAGTGTTGTACGTTAATTTGTGTTATCTAAAAATCTGAACATAAAATCATGTAAAGACATTTATTTATAAAATTCTTTTATCACAAATATGTGTGACGACTTTGAACAAAATTTCCTTATTAATTTTTTATAGTTATTAGATAGTTTGTGTTTATATATATATATATATATATATATATATATATATATATATATATATATATATAAGTATCTTATGGTTTTAATGTTAATAATAATTCTTATGTATGATATAAAAGTATGTTTTCATTTAATTTATAAACTCAAAATGAGTCCTAGTGGTAGTCCTAGACTTTTTAAAAAAAATATAATCCATAACCACCAGGCATTTGATTCAGTCAAATCCGTCTTACATTTAAGTTTTATTATCAGGTATTTCAAGTAAGGAATTTCTGTAATTGACCAATCAAAGAATTAAATACACAAAAGCGACAAATAGAAAAAGGCAAAAAGAAGTTGGAAAGCACTTCCTCAGATGACATGGGAGGCACCTTCATCAAGCCAATGTATGCAACAAAATGGTAGTAATCTGACATTTAATTCAAGGCTACTCAGAAATGATCAAAGATAATCCTAAAAAATAATTAAAGTCAGGACTAGGTGGACTTTTATTCCTCAAACAAACTAACTATATTTCACTCAATTAATTAAAAGAGGAAGAGTGGTATCGAAGTTGACATCTGAACAAACCAGACATCCAGAGTAAAGAATAACCGGACAGATGATGTATTCTAATCTTTTTTGAATCCGGCTATTGGTATCTGGCTCAAAACCTTAGCATCAAACACTGCGTATTGTTTTTTTATCTCAATCATGGCCTTCTCACCCATTGCATCAACCTGGTCTTCGTATTTCTCATACAGCAGTGGCAATGTGAACAGTGACAAATAGACTGTATCTCACCAAACGGGTTCAGTGTTAGGAGAATGCCATTACAATGGTCTTTTAAGCATAGAACATAAAGACACGTAACAAGGGGAAGAAGAACTAATGGAAGTAATGCATGAAGTCTTACATATATAAAATAAGGTCAAGAAGTTGAACCAACTCCCAATAACCGAGATGATCCATAATACAGCAATAACCTGGTGACACCACAAAAGACATCTTAGTGTTGCTACAAACTGCTACTATCAGCACAAAGTCTGTAGGAAGAAATCAACTTACGCTAAGAAACTTCTTTAAATCTCTCCCAGTTCCAATTTCCCGCAAAACAACGAAGGCTCGGTTAAGTTCAATTCTTATAGCAGAAGCAGCCTCAACAAGGCATTCCTCGGGAATTACTACATGCGGGATGTGCAGTGGAGACCTAGTTGAGAAAATTTCAAAACCAAATGGAAGTGCACAAATCAAGATAGAAGACATAATTGTTTACTAATAGAATCAGTTTTGTATTTGATATTCCCATAAAAGTGGAGTAAAAACGTTAAGAGAAGATTTCTGATTTTTTTTCCACCCATAATTTAAAGAGGGAAACCAAAATAACTCGACGAAAACTGCATAAATATAATAATTTCCCAAAGGCTTACTTGTGGATAAAGACAGATGCATTGGACCACAAGAAAAGTGCAGCTAGAGACATAATCAATAAATGGCAAATAAAAGTTATGAGGTGGTATCCCATCATCTCAAAGAAAACCCAAAAGGCAGTGCCAGCACCAAGCGCAATGCCTGTGCTTCTCCGGTTCCTCCATAGCAAAATATCGGCAGCTGCAAAAGGGACACATGTAATGCAACACAATGATTAGAAGAATTGGATTTATCAACAAAAAGAAAATAGATTTTATTCATTAGGAAGAAATTGTTCTACGCAAAGTTGAAAGATAAACCCCAATTCAACCCCTTCCCAATTTATTCATCAGCTTGTCCATATCAAAAGCCAAGGTCACATTACAGCAATATCGAATGATGAAGCAAAATGTCAAAAGGTTTCACAAACGACCTTCAACAAGACATTGCAATGGAACATAAGAGAAAAGAGAACTGTCCTAGCTTTCAATCAAAATCAAATTAAATACAACAACAACAGCAACATAAAAATGATTATAACTTAATGTGAGTTTTACAAAAATAAGACAAAGTTAAACCCGAATACTTATCAACGTTATATTACCAATCGATTAAAATTCATCTAATTATTACAAAAACTTGTAATGCCAAGTTATACACAACAATTTATAATTAGATTATAGTTTAGAGCCAATGTCTTTTAATTAATTAAATTAAAAAATAGTTCATTAAATTTGTTTTACTATAACCTAGATGCCACAAGAACAAATAATTCAATATAAATCAAACATCCTTAAAATATCTAATCTAAGCATTTATGCCTGGTGGAAAATGATGAAATCAATATCAAATGCTATTAACAGAACACCGCCATCATCAATAAGAAAACGACATCGTTATGCATCCTTATATGATGCGAGCTTCAGATCATAACAGACTCTCGTAATCAGAGTTTTCCATCGCATGCATGCGATCAAACACGAAACACGTGCGATGAGTGAGTAATTTGAAGATGATAAGGAGAAATGCAAAGAAAAAGAATGAATGGAGATTACGTTTTCCACCACCGAGGACCTTGTGGACGGGCTGATCGCGGCCGAAAAGGCGGTAAACGTTGGATCCGGAGGTCTTGACCGGCGGCCTTGTGGCGTGGTCGTCGTCGGAATCGGAATAGGATTCGGAATCGGAGTTGTGGTCGTGGAACTTGTCTTCCATCTTTTCGACGAAGGAATCCGTATCCTCTGACGCCATGGATATGCGAATGAGGGAAGTGAGGAATGGGCGAGAGCGAAAGAGAGAACCGAGTTTCACTGAACCCTCTTTATTTATATTTCGCGGGTTGTTGAGTCCGACCCTAAAGCTCGGAATGGTGGTTAGGAATAAATAACGGAAATTTTCCACTTCACTTTAACCTCTTCACAATTCAACACTATTTTTTCTTTCTTTTTCCTAACTTCAATTTCTTTATACATCTCCACTTCTTATATTAATTTCAGTCCAAGCATTTCAAGCTTAATGAAAACAAGCTTTTTCCAAGTTTAAAAATAAAAATTAAATTAATGTTACGTTAGGTGTCTCATTGTGAAAAAGATTTATTATAGTTTCAATTAATTGTTTTTTTCTATTTCACTTTTTCTCATATTTGTTTGTGTTTAAATATATGCACATGCACCGTTAATGAAATGATTATAGTGTTCGTAAATTATAAATCTTCAATGCTTTTTCTTTTAATTTCACACACACATCTTTAATTAAACATTTCTTAAGTATGTACAACACTCTTTTTGTTTCGTAAACAATTTTAAGAAATAAAATATTACATTTAGAAATACTATACTAAATCGTTATTTCTAATGCTACTTCTACATCCATTATCAATGTAATTGTAATAAATTTTATAAATATTTTTATGATTGATTTTAGACACGAGCAAATTGCAAATTGTAGGGACAAGGAGGATTGGTATGCAGATGAGTACAAAAATAAAAATTAGGAAAATATTAATTTGATACTACTATTTATAAATAATTTTCATTTAACACTGTTTTTACTAATAAAATATTATATATAAATAAAATAATAATATATATTAATCCCAAATGGAAGTGAAAGATGAACATAGTCTTAAAATATCATCATCCTAAAAATTATAGGTGTTTTTCAAACACAGGAATCAAAATTAATACTATAATGGCTGTTGAGAATATATTTTTGCCATTCCTACTCATATAAGCATAAAAAATATTATGTTTTGTTAAATTTGTGAAGGTTTTATTCTGTGAATTAATGATTTTTTATATCTCACTTCTTCATATTTTATTTTAGTTTAAATAACGCGTGCACTGTTTATGATTTTTCTTATGCAGCATTTTCTCAATACCTTAAGTCCTAACCATTGATCTCAGATGAATATATGTTCTTAGAAGTTATATACATTACTAACGAAATCTGTGAATTAGATCTGCACCATTTTTATATAAGTCTTAGCCCTAAAATCATCTTCTTTTTCTTTTTCCATTTCCTATTTTTTTTTTTTTTTATCAAATCTTATGTTCTGGGCCTAAATTTCCATTTGATTCAATTGCTACAAACGATGGGCTGGGTTTAAAGTTTGAGAGGGAAACAGATTTTCTTGGAGGCCCAAAATTGCTAAACTTCCATGCTACTATTTGAGGAGGCTTTTTCTTTATGCACCAAAATACCCTCCCTCACTAACCATGCCAGACTGCCGCCGCCGCTGCGCCACCACCACTATACCTCCATTGTTCACTGCAATCTTTGAGACAAAGAAAAATAAGACAGAGAGCTCGATTTGGAAAAAAGTATGTTAAAAAACTACCGTATATGTTTTGAAAAAGTTATTTTTGAACATTTTATTCCAAAAAGCTAATCCTAAAACATATTTCATGTTTTCTGAAAGACTTGTTACGAAAATTTTATTTTGAAAAGCTTTTTCTAGAATATATCGTGTATATTTTAGAAAGTTTGTTTCAAAAATTTTATTATAGAAAAAGTTCTTTTCAAAATGTATTTCATATGTTCTGAAAATTATATTTCAAAAATCTTATTCTAAAAATCATATTTTGAAAAACTTAAGTCAGTTTTCAAAAGATTAATTGATCATTGTTAAAACTATTGGGGTTCGGTTAGAACTTATGGAAATTAAAAAAAAATAACCTCTGAAAAAAAAGAAAACACCGTCATTGGTTAATAATAAACAAAACACAACAATACTTTTAACAAATTAATTTAATTCTACGTGGATAAGATTAGGGAAGTAAAAAAAATTCATTTACTTACTGGTCATCCATTCATAATTAAATTATTTAGATAACTTATCTATTACAAAAATATAAAAAAAAGTCATCAAATTTATTTAATTTAATAAACGAATAAGCCATCTATTATTTTTCAAAATCCGATAAATCTTTTTTATAAATACGCAACTGATCAAACTTACTTTAATCAATTTTTTATGTTAAATATTTCTTAGATTTACATATTTAAAAGAAATAATTTGAAAAAAATTATAAAATTAATTTTTAACTTTTAAAAACATTATTCTTTTTTCGATGAATTGAATACTCATCCACTAAAAAAATAGTCAATCATGCTAACGAATCCACTAAAAAACATTATTTGAGAATTTTCATCCCTAAAAAAATTTACACTAAATTGAAAAAAAAAATAGTAGTTACACTATGCTTGTTTATGTAGCGACTTTTTCTTTGCTAGTGTCTTCAGTAGTTGTATTTAAATATACTGTTAAATAATTTAATTGTATTTTATTTACAATGTTTTATACTTATTAAAACAAGGTCACAAATTTAGAGTATAATTTTTATTTTTCTTGTAAAGATGGGTAAAGGGTAAAATAAAATGGTATAGTAAAAGTCTAAAAGCAGGAATTGGATACCCCAAAAAAATGCAGGCACAGTAATGGTGCATGGTTGAGCATGTAAGAGGCATTGAAAGAAAAGTGGTCAACTTAGAGAAGAATTTACCTCCTTTCCCTTTCATTGTTTTTCATCTTGCTTTTTTACTGCCACCTTCAATGCCTCTCTCACCCCTTTCCTTCCCATTACTTCCTTTTTTCATACTCATATATTTGGAATCATTCAAATAATACAAAGTATTTCATGGGAGTTTATACTCATTTTGATGTAGATTACAAAGGTAAGAACTAAGAAGGGATAAACATGAAAACAAAAAAACAGAAATAAAGATTATGCATGTAATAAATAATGCATTTAATAATCCCAAACCCTTATAATTATTGTGCAATGTTCCAAGCAATATGTGGAGTTGGCTTTTTGTTTTTTACCTGATATATATATCAGAGGTTTCACAAGCTTCCGTGTATACTAAAGAAAACCCTATTATTTTCATGACATAAATATATCTTGCTCTAGAATGTTCTAAATTTTAAGCTAATATTTACTCAATTATTTTTCTAGTTTTGCTTTTACTTAAAAGGAGAAATTATACTAGATATATTTGAAAAAAAAGACTTTTACAATAATTTTTTATTAGAAAGTTTTGTTTTTAATAAGTAGAGTAGCTTTTAAAATTACGTTGCATATCTTTACCCTCATTCTTTCTTTCGTTTAAAAGTAATTGAATAACCAGGAAGACTCAATAAACCAGATAAATAGTCGAGTTTCTTGAATATTTTGCTAGGAGTTTTGACGAAGGACTTTATTCGAAGAAGGAAAACTCTTTTGAGGGTATTGAATAAACATCAATTTTAATTTTAAGGTCTAAAAAGGTTGGCAAATTTGGACTCATATTTCTGAACAAAGGTTTAATTATTCAGGTTTTGAGCAGTCAAACGTATGCGTACAGAAGCTTTATTACGAAGGTTTTGAATGGTCAAAGTTTATTAGGTGCGTTTGTGTATCATTTAAGAATTCAGTGTCAGCTTATTACCTGCAGTAGAATTAAGTTTATCTGTGGTGAAACAGTGAAAACAATATGAGTTTTCATTAGCTTGTTTTATGTCAATCAAGAGGTGAGAAATTATTGATTGGATAAATAGGAGACTGATTGGATAAATAGGAGACCTTATATTAACTACTGTTATTATATAGTCTGTGAGAAGAAAAAAAAATTAAGAAATCCCCAACAACCTCTGGTGTAATGTGGCGAGTCTAGAATATTGGTCATCCATAAAAAAAAAGACAATTTTTGCAATAAATTTTTTTGAGTTAAAAATCAGCAAGACAATTTTCCTTTGTTGCCGACAGAGTTCAATTGTTGTAGTTTGTTGATTTAATCACAATAGAGGTACATGCAATAGGCTTTTTGTGTGGTTACCTTTTTGTCACAATTTGGAGTTGTTTCTACTATTTTATATGACCTTCCACAACCAACAACTCCTCTATTCATATGATTAAATTTTCTATGCAAGCCACTTTGTAATAGTGATCGTGCATGACTTATCCATGTTCATCTGAAATCACTAATGCAATTGGCCTTAATCTAAAAGAAAGAGTACAAAGTATTGAGTTGGTCAAAGAAGGTTATAGTGGAACATACACAGAATATTATACCTATATTCTCCTTTCTATATATGAACATGCAAAGACATGAATTCCTCTACAATACTTGGCAAGCTTCTGATTTCTTATTTTAGTTTGGTGCTGAAAACCACACAAAACTTTATGGTAGAAAATCCTGTTCTTGCCCCCTCTACCATGGAGCATGAAGACCCCACTTGGAAATTTCTGCAAGGAAGAATCATTTGACCAATTGATTCAATAGTTATTGTCCTAATAGCGACAGAAAGTGCCACCCCCAACCACTAGAACAAAACCAACACAAAGTGTCACACTGGCCACCATCAATGTGAACAAGAAATTAAGAATTTGGCACAATGCTAAATTTTACAAAATTCAAAATTGAATGCTCGCGTTCAAATTTAACAGATTTAACTTAACTTCTTCGATCATCTGTTCAGAAAAATGCCAATTACAATTTTGTACACATGTACTGTCCTAGATAAGGTGCAAATTGCAACTTGCAAAATTCATCATAGGCAGACAATTATGTTAAGAAAATAATAGTTTGGTGTGATTAATTATTCTTAAGGAGTTAAACTACAAATCACAATGGCATTTGAAAGAGTCTTCTCATAATTAAGATCCTGTAGCAAGAAAGGATCAATCTACCATTTTGGTTGAATGAAGCTACTCTCAACACCAACAACAGTGTCAGCTTCTTCGGCTGCAGCTAGAGAAAGAGAAGCATTAGCTACTTTATTTTAAAAACCTTGAGTCCAAATTTTGTCAAAAGTATGTTGAGTAAGATTTAAAATATGAGATAGACATAGAATATTTCATTTTCTGCGTTCTGAAGAAATAATATAAATAAATTGTCCTTGTGGTATCATATTATAATATAGTATGTTTGAAAAATACATTCAATCTTCGTAGACTTAGCAGTAAATTCTGCCGAAGTAAGAGGAATCAGTCTCATGTCGTGCAAGCCATAAACCAGACATGTTTCCTTCTGAAATTAGCAAGAGGTGAGGGGATAAATGAAAAATAAGACTTTTTATGTAACATCACACAACCTTACCCTGTTGATACACTTCCTTGTTCTTATCCAATTCTAATACTATCATGCAAATATACTTTTTAAACTACTACAAGTCAAGTGAATATCAGAATATCTCCTTGAACCATTAGAATCTCATGAATGATTACCTTCTTTTCCTCTTTATACAGTCTGAACCTTTGTAACCAAAAACTCAGTTTTTGGATATATATTCATATATGTGTCTGTATGTATATGTATCTTTCCGGGGTTAGGTGTCACTATAAGTGTATATTCTGGCTCAGAACCTTTGAAACTTGAAAGGAACATTTCAAATGTAAATTTGAGTTTGGAAGCACTTTTGGCTTGTTTGTAGTGAAGGTGGTAAGGCTGTGTAAAAGATTGATAAACAGTTAAGGTAGTGATTTTCCGTTGTCACTGATCAGAGAGAATCTTGAGGGAGAAAACTAAACAATTTAAGAGCAGGACCACAAAATATTCCATACCAAGCAAGATCAGCATATTTTCCCTAGGTATACACACATAATAAAACTTTTAGGGTTATGATATGTAGGACAGTAGTGATGCAGTTCAGGTCCATACAATGATACAATGCATTAAAATTGTTTTACTTGATTCTTTCTTTTGCTATGCCAAAAACAGTATTTATAGGCCATGCATGATATCATGATTTTCATCTTTAACTTTCTGGGAATTGTTTTCTACCTTTTGTGAATTAATGATTGATGTTGAGGAGTATGTTGTTATAATTATAATAAGAGATTTTGTAGATACTTTGAATTTTTTTATATTCATTAAATTTTGTCTCTAATTGAATTAAACAGCGACTCAACAGCTAATAACCCCTACTAGATACGGGACCAACCCTATGAAATCCCTTAGAATTTGCGAAGCATTAGAAAACAACTATTAAAAATTTCAAGTTGTAATAATTTCAGGCCTTGATGCTTGAACATTGTTTTCATTAGCTGTGGTGTACAAATTGATTTGGAAATGTGCTCGAAATAGTCATACATAACATCAGGACTTTGGGATGTAGGTTTAGTATTGGAACTTAAGGCCCACTAATTATGTCGCTGCTAATTAAATGTGGAATGATGTTTTGCCTAGATAGAGACAATTCCTTTGAATTGACATTTCTATGGGCATAGTTTATGGGCACAAAATTGATTAAAGTCCAAATATTCATAATTTATTTCTGCCAAAATCCAAATTGTAGCTGGTTAATTTATTCACAAGTATTCTTTTGATCCTGCATTTTTCTGACCTTTTGTAAGCATTTTGCAAGCCAACAAGAAAGGAGTGGAAGAATAGGAAACGGAGTTTACAAGTCAAACCTTTTGAAGCAAAAGACTTGGACCCTTGTGCTCATTCAATAGCACAAAGACTTGGACCTCTTCAAATATAGGTGTAGTCACATAGGATGGGGTCCTAAAAGCAGCAGAACATGCGTGCTCTAGCTTTGCACCTAATGACTTTGCCTTGTAAAAGAACCCAATTTTCTGACTCGCACCAGCTCTTTTTAATTGGTCTCTCTGTAAAGAGAGAAAGGTAAAGCAGTAGTTGATAGCCCTTACGTTTCCTTTGCTCTGCACTTCTCTCTTTTTTATCACCCTTTCTTTTTTAACCCTTTTCTCTTTCATTTTCTTCCCTTCTTTTCCTTTTCTTCCACTCCACCTTTTTGGAAGTTTCCTATCACCACCCCTCCACCCTCTTCATCTCAAACCCCATCTGCTGCATGCACTATAAGACCCACATTACTATCCCAACTCACCATCTTTTCCTTCCTCAATTAAGGACAAAAAAATCAATTATAATAAGAATCTCCATGTTGTAGATGGTTATAATTAGAACTTGCCTATTATACTTGACTACATTCTTCAATTGGAATTACCAGTATAGAAGCGGAACAAATTAAGCAAATAGTTTAACCACAAATGTTATATGCTCTTATATTTTAACTGAAGTTCTTGGTTTAGTTTGATAATAAAATCACTCCATATTTAAAATCTTAATCCAAGATCACATTACATCACGGCGAGGCAGAGATATAGTGCAGCTAGAAATAGGATAATACCGTAGCAGAGATAGTATTTGATGATTCATTTTGACGGGATCAGAAGTGGGCCAAACAAATCTCAGTTTTCAAATTTACCTGTGTAACTCTGATGAAAGACTGAAACGCTTCGTTCATGACTCTGTATGAGTCCAAGGACTGAGGTCAGAGACACTGTACATTACTCAGTTCCTTTTTCCATTTTTTTTAATTTTTTTTCCTACTATCTCTCCCCCACATGCTCACAAACAAAACAATCAATTTTAAGAAAGATAAAATAAAAGAGAGGAGGAAAATGAAAACAAAAAGTAAAACGTTTCTCTCCAAAAAGCAAAAGCTAAACCCCTCTTATTCCCCAAGAAAGCACCGTATTCAATGCTTACTCAAGCGCCATTAAACGAAGTGAAAAGTTAAACCCTTCTCTCTCTCTCTCTCTGAAACACACTCTTATTTTATTTAGTTCATTCACCTTACTGTCCCTATAAAACCCAAAACTCAACCTCACATCAGAACAGAACACTCTTCCTAGTTCCACCTATCTTGATCCTTCTTATTTCATGGACGCTCTGAACTTCCTCAAGTTCTGGAGACACGCCACCATGACCACTACCTCTGAACCCCACCTAGTGGTCGAAACCGACACTGAATCTGACGAAGACGACTCCTTCTTCGACTTGGAGCTCACGCTAAACGATTTCGACAACAAAGAAAACAACACCACCACCAACAAAAACGACGAAGACCCAAAACAAATGACGACGACAACAACCGAACTCCAAAGTCTCCCCTCCAAAGACGAATTGGGCAAAACGGAAAACGACGCTCCGTTCAAAACCACACTTCCTCTGTCTCCTCCCGAACCTATCTCCAAACGTAAGGTCCTCCCCATCGAGCCTATATCCAAACCTCAATCCCCCATTGCGCTTCTCAGGTCCGCCCCAAGCTTCAGACTCTTCATGTTCCGAAAGCGAAACAGAACTCCTCCGCAGAAAACAGAGCACTCTGCAGACGAGGCTAAGGTATTCGCGGTGAAGCTCAGAGTCGACGATTTCCGATCCTCTCCCGCACTCAGTAGGGATAACAGTACCAGAAGCTTCGGGAGCAAGGGTCGGGGTTACAGCTACGAGGAGCCGAAACCGGAAAGGTTTTCGAAGGAGGTGTTGCGGAAGTATCTAAAACTGATTAAGCCTCTGTATGTGAAAGTCTCGAAGAGGTACAGTGATAAAGTGAGATTCTCCGGCGAGGGTTTCGCAGTGTCCCCGTCTTCTTCGCCGTCGGTGGCCTCTGTTTCTTCGAGAACAGAGAAACAGGGAAAGGGGATGGGGGTGGTTTCGAAACATTTGGGGAAGAGTCGGTCTGCGTCGTCTGCGGTGGCCGGAGTTAGTTCCCCGGCGAGCAGGATCGATGACACGTTGCTGCTGCAGCATGATGGGATCCAAAGCGCCATTCTTCATTGCAAGAGGTCTTTTAAGAGAGGTACTTTTTCTTTGACTATTTCAAAATTTGAACTAAACTTTGGTTTGTTGTTATGATTCATGAGTTTTAATGTAAGTTTGAATTTTGTTGCAGAAGGATGAATGCATTGGATGAGAAAGTCATTGGGCGGTGAAGATGGACAAAAGTGTAATTTTGTGGTGAAAAGGAAGAGAAAATGTGTAATTTTGTATTTGTAGTGTAGTTGTAAAGAAAGAAAAAGGAAAATAGAGAAGGGTGGGATAGGTGTGATGATTAGGTAGTGTTGGAGACTCCTCTGTTGTTGGTGAGTGTAAATTTATGGGGCAATATTATGAAAAGAATCAATGGGATCTTCTACTATATCTCTGTCTGTCTGTGCCCTGATTCACCACTTTGCACTCTGCTTGAGGTTTATTTCATTTTGATTTGATTCCATCAAATGATTCAAGCCAACTTCATTTTCTGATTATTGACATGACTTCCTTCCAAAGGATGAAGGTTAACATATGAGAAGGGAGTGGTAGCTTGCCACTTGTCAATAACTTTCTGTTACTCTCACTTCATCTAAACTAAATACAAATGTCCTACAATTTTTTGGAAATACAGCTTATAATAACTGAAGTTCCATCAGATACCAATTCTTTCTCTGCACTGCATATTTTGGCAGTTGGTGTGAAATAGTGGCATAAGTGGATTGAGTGAAAGCAATGTTGAAAAAATGTGAGAGGATGAATGGCTGACTGGCACTAATGCTATAAAATCTAGTGTCCTGCCACCATCACTTCTTCCTTTTCACATAAGTTCAGAGGATGTACTCTGTTTGGAATTTTAATAAAATCAATTTTAAATTAGAAAATGTTATTATATATCTAAATAATAATCACTTGTAATTTTGTATAAGTCCGGAGTTACACTGCTTGTTGTAGAAAAGTATAAGTCCGGATTTACACTACTTATTGTAGAAAAGGTTAACTTTCCTCTTGCCGTTGTCAGAATATGCACGGATTATGCGCGAATTTTGATTTACTGATCTTAATTCTTATGTTACCAGAATATAATTGTTAAGAATGTCTTTTAAATATAAATCTCCCATAGTTTATTTTTGGTTGAAGATTATGACAGTAAAAAAAATCATTTAATTGTATAAACATCTCACTTCTTTTACGAAAAATAAAAGTATCACTTGAGAGATTGAGAAAATAATTATTTAATTATCGTAGTTAAATGTTTTATTATTACAATAAATAACATTTTACTTAGTCCGTTACTCAGAATATCCTATGGATGTTTTGATTTTTATATTTTTAATTTTAAATAAAACTATTTAAAAACAATTTTTAAAAATATAAATTCAGATAAAAATTAATTTTAAAATAAATTCAAATAAGATTAGATAATAAACATATTAATGTTATTATAAAAATGAAAGGAAAATAAAGTAACAAAAAAATACCTATTCGGGTAAAAAAAGATAAAGACATTTATTTGGATAATAAAAAATAAACATATTTGTTTAAATGAAATAAAGAATCATTTAAAAGGAAATCAACATTGTTACGGTGAAATTGAGTTTCAATACCTTAAGGAAAGTCATGACTTTTAGATAAATTCCTCTTAGAAAAAGTTTTTAATTTTCCAAATATTAGAAGTTGGAAAAATATATTTTAAAAGTTTGATTTATATTTTTAACTTTCACAATTTGTTTCTACCTCTTCAAAAAATAAATTGATATTATCTTTATTGGTCAAATTATTAATAATAAAATAATAATAATATTTTTATTATATAACAATAACATATATGAAATAAACTATGAATTACACATCGTTTGTTAAATTAGCTTGTTATTGAAGATAAGTGTAATATAAGTTATAAATAATAAGTTAAACTTGACTTATTCCCGAAAATATATGTGGTATGAGTAATCAATATCATATCTATTACATTAACTTACTATAAAAAAGATTAAAGTAAGAAATTTTTAAAATAAAAATAAATCAAATTAAGAAAAATTAAAATAGTTGAATGAAATTGAAAAGAATTATAATAATATAAAAAAGAAAAAACTACTAACATGTTTCATATATGTGAATATTTATGAATTTTTAAAATTTTTAATTTATTTATAAATTTGAAATTAGATCACTTAACATTTATTTTCTAGAATGTAAACTTAAATAAATTTTTATCTTAAAATAAAATTTTCTTATAAAATATTAGTACAAATAAAATTATATTTTTTAAAAACACATTTGTATGATAAATTATACATTTAAAAATTTTAATTTTTAATAAATAATTTTTAACTTCGTAAATTTGAATAAAAAATATAAGTTTATAAAATTAAAACTTAATAAATCTTTTAATAATAATTTTTTTATTAATAATTTTATTTCTATTTTACATTAATTATTTATAAGTATTTATGTTAATTTTGAATTTGATTTAAATTTCACCAGTTTCAAGTCTTAATAAATTCAATATTCTTAATGTCTGTTCTTCAACGGAAATAATAATAGTTTTACAGCAGCACTGTGAGGTGGTCAAAGGAACTTTGCAGTGGCGGCTATTTGCAGCGGCAACTCCTATTAACGTTGGCTTTTCACAGCGGCAGCGTAGAAGAGGATGGTTGAAAGACTTAGTCTGACAATGGAGGTAGCATGGCGTCACAGCAGCATTTTGTAGACGAAGAGGAGACAACATGCCACCATACCAGCTAATCTTGAGGAAGAAAACTCAAATCATAGTAGAGTCAAAATTGTTGTATATTTTACAGTAATTAGATATACCACCTTTCAACGGGATTACAAAAATTTATTTTATAATTAAAATTTTGAAAAATTTTCAATTTCAAAATTATAAATCATGGAATGAGAATGCAAATATAATAGATTTTACTGTATTATTCTAATAATTTAAGTGTGATTACGAATTTTTTAATTTATAAGATAGAATAGATACGGTTTTAACTCTTGTAAATACTCTATTTTACATTAATATTTAAATATAATCCTATCCTTAAAAATGACATCTTCACAAAACTAAGTTTTATAGGATGGAAAATTTAGCCAAATTTCTCAAAAGAAGTTCATGTACAAGAGGCTAGAAACTAGTTTTTTTTTTTTTTTCTTCTGAGAAAGTTACTGCATTTGTTT
>Ga0209700_101422_pt1 | contig 49547 bp, 31 predicted proteins | sample SiratroredBW_FD_187528 | JGI IMG/M metagenome (GOLD analysis project Ga0209700, IMG submission 187528) | Root nodule microbial communities of legume samples collected from California, USA - Siratro red BW (SPAdes) (version 2) | ecosystem: Host-associated > Plants > Roots > Nodule | place: USA...
AAAAAAAAAAAAAAATATATAATTAGAAAAACTTAAAAGAAAGAAAAAAAAAAAAGAAGTCATAAAAAATAGTAAAGAATTCCAGTCATGAAACGACTTTTGTAAGAAAATAATTATTCAAAGTTATGTTTTTAAAGTACGACTTCATCTTTGTAAGTAAATTACATCTTTTTTATTTTAAAATTATGTTTTCAAAATACTATCTATTATTTAAGTAATTTTTTAAAATTTATCTATTTTGATAATTTTGAATAGAAATTGCGACATTAAGTTAAAAAAAAAAAAAAAATCTTCTTCCACCTTTAAGGAGTTCTATTCTGAATTTAGAATAACATACCTCTCTTATATAATAAATTTAAATTTATCATATATAATATTAACTACAAATTATGTCATCAAGAACATATATTTTCAAAATACAATTTGTAAATATAAATTTTCCTATCCAGTAATCTAGATAACTTAATCTGAAAATTATTTAGGATGATTTACATTTATTTTATTAGATTATTTCTTTATTTTCTTTATGTATCTTGGGATTACATAATTTACCTGTTTAAGTAATTTTTGAATTACAAACAGCTTACTGTTAAGAAAGTTAATTAAAATTAAAATGTTTGAATCATTTCAAATATTCTTTTCAGATCAGATTGGTTCAATGTGTTGTTTAATACTTTGACACCGACCTAAATTAAACTGAACTAAAATATTAATTATTTAAATATTATTATATTGTTTATTATTTCTTTTATATACGTGAGAGATACGTGTATAAAAAAACTTTAATAATTTAATTTTATTTATATTTATATTTATACATGTATGATAAAGAAGTAAACGTATAAATGAAGAGTTTTCCTTGTAGATAAAACATTATACTTTCATGTTTGAAAGAGAAGATTTAATTATAATAGGGTAAAAAATAAAACTATTAATAACATCTAAACCATAAAGTTAGAAAGATAGGAATAAATAAATATATCAATAAAAAATTATATAATAAAACTGAAAAATCAATTCCAAAGAAGTGGATTAATTTAGTTCAAAATTTTTGATAAAAATTACGTAGTAGATAAATAGATAAGGAGGATTTAGTTCAAATACACAGAAAAGGAATTTCTTTAAACAACTGACGCAACCTCCTATTTAAAATATTAAAATAATTTGTGTGTCTTTTCTTTATCCAAAATAATTTTATCCAACTCTTGATATAAGTTAACTTTCTATTTTTATAAATGTGGAACTCAAAATTATATATGGATTCCTAAACCTCATTCATTTCCCTTTTGAATTTATTCCAAAAATACACTTACCTCCTGCCTTTCTTTTTCCCTCATATTCCTATTTCTCTCATTTATGAATTGACAATTTAGAATCTGTATCATGACTATGTTTCTTTCGGAAACCAAATTCTAGAATATAATTTTAATATATTTACAGGTTCCGGACATTCAATTATGAATATATGAACTTAAAAATTATAATTCAGAATTTAAATCCCATTTACACGGATTGCTATGCTAATTAATGGTGTTTTGTGAGTAAGTGAACACGAGAGAGTACTATGTCACGAAGGCCAGTCAGAAATTAAACCTACCAAGTTAGTCAGGTGAAGAGAGTGTAGTAATGTTTTACACCAAATAGGATTCTAATTTATGATATTTTACTCCAATTTTTTTTTAACTCCACAATAGCCGGTTAACTGAAAAGGATATCTCTTTAGATCTAAATAAGCATAAATAAACAATCTCCAATTATTATGAGGGAAACAACTAAATTATAAAATATTATTATTAAATAAATATGAAGATTAAGACCTTAATTTCTTCAAAGAAATAAACTCTTGAATTGAGCTTGAAGAGTTGTTATCATTAGGAAGAGTTTGTAGACTCACTTTTTTGGGATGTAGAATTGATTGCAAGTGAAATGGATATTATATTACATATAAGAATTGAATATAGCCAACTTATGAATAACAGCATAATATCAGTGATGGTGTTTGCAGTTATGGAGAGGAGAAGGAGTCAGCCAGATGAAGCCACTTCTGTTCATGCGCAGTGGCGGCGTCGGCTTCTGAGGTGCCCATCACAGCCTCCAAAGCGCTTTCGGCTCTGCGTTGCCGTAAGCGTCGAAGGACGGCATGTTTGTCCATGCTTTCAGAACGCGCTTTTGAAGACTTCAACTTCAGCTGGCTCGATATCGCACCCTCTGTTGTACACTCCTTCTCAAAATTCTCCTTTTCTCTCTCTGGGAAAGCTGATTGAGATCTGGAAATCGTGAAAGCCATTTCTCTCTTTCTATCTATCTTGAGAATGAAAAGCTAAAGGAGTGGATTCACGATAAGTGAGGCTTACATATATAGTGACAGTGGGAAGTGGTTTCAGTTGCACTTTGTTTCAGCCACTGGTTTTGCCAAAACAGGGGTTACAGAGGCAAAAAGATTGATAACTTCAAGATTTAGTTGCCTGTGTTTAAGAGAGTGTGTCAAACGTACAGGATTCCACATTTTGGTTTCCTTACGTGGCTATTTACCGTGAAGAGATATTTTGTTCCACCATGTGCACCAAAACCGACGGCATGCATTGGGTTTGGAGCAGAAAAAATTTGATATTTTCCTTTATCAAATGCTACAATTCAATTATTAAAAGAGTGTGAGGCGGCACTAAATGAATATATTATGATTACTTTTTTTATATTATTTCTCTGGGTGTCTCTGTAAATGATAAAGTTTGTAGCAAAGATAAGCATACCCGAGCAAATATTAGCAGTTTTCCAGAATAAATAGAGGGTTAACACATTAATGGTTGTAAAAAAGAGAAAAAGAAGGTTGAGATAAGTAGCTGGGATAAGTGGTGGAAAATGACAGCGTAGAAAAACAACAGGTAGGGAAGCTGTTTTGAAGTAAACCGAGGGCTATTGTATTCCGCGGTCTCTTTCTGCTTTTCTTGATTTGCACATGAACACCAGCGCAAGCAATTAGCTACAAAGCACTTTAAGAACTTTTAAGAACTCTGAAATTTGAACTGCTACTTATATATACGTGAGCATCAGTGTTTTCCGGTGAATGAAATTCCGGTGGCATCCTTAAAAGAAAAACCATCCAAAGATCAAAAGTCAAAATCAAGTAATCATGCAAATCAATCTTCGGGTCTAACTCAGTAGTAATCATCAACACAACAGCAGCAACAAAATAAGAACACAAGAAAATATCAGAACCCAGAAACAAGGACAGAAAACCACTAATGAAATTGTGGGTCTAACGTTACCGTGTCATTTAAGGATAATAATGGGTAAGATCTTCATAGAACACACTATTGTCCTTGTCAATGTGACTCCCCCTCCTTTTTACTTACCCCATCCCATTAAAAATTGTGGATAATTACATGCTCCAGGATCCATCTCCAATAAATAAGCATTTACTTAATTTATGGATATTGAAAAAAAAAATACTTTAACAATCCCTAAAATAAATAAAAAACTTATCCTATAACCCATTTAAATAGTATACTTTTATATATTATTATTTTAAAATAAAATATTAAAAGATATAATTAAAATATTATTTTTTTTTATTTGTAGATGTGAAAATTTCATAATCCATATTTTTACGGTACTTGTGGACTCACCAAAACATGATTTGATCAATTGGAAAAAAAATATAGTTTATTGGTATATTTTCTTTGAAGAAATTATCATTATAATATATAAATTATAAATTTGGATTAGCTATATTTGAGAAGTACGACTTTATTTTTTAAAAAGTTGTATTTATATAGCACCTCAATTATTATATAAATAATTTTTATTAATTAGAAACTGGAAATAAATTTTTATAAAAACATTAATTATAATATAATCTCATAAATATAAATACATATTAATATTTTATATATTTACATTTATTCATAATATATTACAAAAATATATATAAATTTTATATAATAACAAGAGTTTTATATCAGAGTAAAAAATTATTTATATATTTAATATCTCTGAAAGATGTTAAAACTAAGTTTTTCACAAATTAATATTATAAAAGAGACCTTCTTAATTTTTCTAAACAACTTACTAAATAGGTTTTGCTTTTATCTATATCATAAATTTTTTTTATTGATAATAATCATACTATAAGTACATATTAAAAATAGAAATGAGAAAAAGTCAAGTCTTAAGTATTAATTTTAATAAACTTAAAATACAATACATATAATGGTGGTCTAAAATTTTATTAAATATCACTTTATCAAACGTATGAATGTATATTTTATTTTGAATATCAAAATTTATTTAACAAGTGATTATATAATTAAGTATTTTTAAATAAAAATATTGATATAATTATAATTATTTCTTCTAAATTACTGGTCATTTATCAGTCTACAAATATACTCATTACTTAAATTAACTTTAATAAGATGCTTAATAAATATTAATTTTAAATTTAACTTATGAATATATTAATATAAAACATTTTTTTAAACTATCTAAATATTCACCTACTTAATAAAAATTCACCATAATTATTATCATTTATCTCGAAATATACCAAACTTTACTTTCTAACCAAGTATATTTATACATTACCATAATTTTAACTCTTATATATTTTTATCCTTTCAAAAATTGCATACTGTAATATTTATTAAGATATTTCATTTTTATCTTAACCAATAATCTATACACATCGATCCAAATAAGTACAAAAATATAAAAATAAAATAAAGCGTGCATATAACTTTCTTTTATCCTGAATAATTGTGTCAGTGTATACTCCTCCACCTAATATCAACACATAGCAACAAATCTCTTTATATAGAACCCAGTGAAAAAACGTTAAGACATTTACACCATCTATAACAAAAGCTAATCGGTCTACTTAATCTTAACATTATTAGACTTTGCCAAAAAAAAAACTCTACTAGCTGTTAGACAATGTCGTGTTTCTTTTTATTACACAATATCATTATCTAAACGAGCACTCTAATATATAATCTGTTTAACATAATTTAAATTCAATCTTCATATTATTTTATAATATCACTTATTACTTTACCAAAGTCAAAGCCTTATATAAAGAATTGGCCGAATATAAACAATCACGCACCTCCGATTGTGGAGGTATAATATTATTCTTGTTGATTAAAATAAAGTGTGACATATATGTCCTATTGCTCTTAATGGAGTTAAATAAAAATTATTATAAAGGCGGATTCTATTAATGGATCTATTTCATCAATAAAAAAAGTTATCTCTCTAGTCATGTAAAAGGAGAAAAAACAAGAAATTCTAGTTACAGACAATTTCAATGAAAATTCAACAACTTTTACCTGCAAATCTGGATCTGACACATATTCAAAAACAGACATTCAAGTAAAAAAAAAAAAAAATCCAAATGTGAACATTGTTAAAACTTCATCATAATAAAGACAAATGCTTCAACGCCAAAAGCCATAAAGAAAGTCCTCTTCTTTTTGGCTCCTTGACACTATCCTTAACTTCATAGACAAGGACTACAGTCCCGCTTGTTATAAATTATTCACGTGTAGAAAGGGAAAGATGTCGTCATTGTGTAGGGTGCATCAGTGACAAAATCCAATAGCAGCCGACGACAAATGTTACCACTATCAAAGTCAACAACACACATTGCCTCTTCTCTTTCAGCTTCCCCAAGGTTTTAATCACAACCAAAAGGTCAGGTGACAATGGTGAATGATGTACTTGCCATAGGTGATGATGTACCAAAGAGGGAGAAGGAGAGTGAAGGGTGTTGTGAGGAAGTGGTGGAAGGTGAAGAAAGAGTATCTAAGGAATAAATTTGGTGTTGAAAATGCAAAGGACAATCGCGATATTAGATCGATCCAAAAATGATAGATGTTGTCCATAATAAATTGTTTCAAAACTAGTAAGCTTGCTCCAAATGATGATAAAATTGATAAAATTGGATTAAACAATACTGGTAGAGTAGAAAACAATAAGGTATTACTGGAGATAATGCTTTAAAAGTCAAACTTGTATCCACTTGGTCAAAACATTATGGTACTGGTCGAATCAATAAATACTAATTGAACTATATGACATACCATAAAATAAATATAAGAATATGGGTATATATTATATAATATTTGTTTCCAATCCTATCACAATCATTTTGTTACAACTTATTAACATTAATATTAGGAGTTATTATACTTAATTCTGGGATGGACTTATTTTTCAAATTTGCTTATAAAATAAAAACAATGGACATCCAATTAAGGTCTTGAATACAATGTATACCAAGACAAATAAATAGTCTAAACATATTAACGCTAAGCTTTAACAATTAATTCAATTTTGAAGTCCATTTAATAACATAACAAGGTTAGATGAACATTCAATTTAAAATACATCTCTATTAAAAGCAATTCAAATGAATCACTTCATACATTGAAAAAGAAAATGTAATTTATAATCTTTATTTGACTACATCATCACTAAACAATTTACATGACTATAAAAACTTTTAAACAACTCAGCGTTTTACATTTTTTTAATTTAGATTTTATTATTATACATAATAAAATTCGTTATTCAAATGAATACATTAATTTTTTTTTACTTTTAAAAATGGATTACTTAAAGTTGTTTAGATAAAGCAACTAAAATATTTTTAAGCAGTATAATGTGAAACTACTTCAATAGAAAAGTTACTTCTAACTCAATTTCTAATTCGCTCTTCGAACATTTTTGAAATTTTAAGATTTAAGGTATTTCTTTTTTAGAAAAAGGTTATTTGTAAAATAAATTATTCTAAAAAAATAAATTTACTCTAGAAAAAAAGTTTTCTTGTATTAAATCCATAACATGATTATGTTTCAATAATTTGTTTTTTCCTTTTCAACTTTATTTGAAACAAAATTATCATTTAAAGTCACTTTTCAGTAAACTTATCCAATCAACTTTCTAATTATAATTCAATTAAAATAATAATAATAATCTAGTATTCACTATTATTCTAAACACATTGATATTTACTTGACTTAAACAGATAGGGTTTTGAACGTGAAGTAAAGCAAGCATGTCAGAGATGAGTTTATATCCTTATTATTGACAATTGTAAAAGTTATTCCTCATCTTTTTGATCAATATAACTCAATAAAAAACCACTAACTACTCTTCGAGCTACGGGATTGGGAATGCCACGACATAGACGTCCATCAATATATGCCAACAAGCCGGAGAAGACAAATTTGCCAATGCCCCATTTTCTAATGAAACTCACTTTCTGCACCTTTTGACTAGAGTTCACTGGCACATCTGCATCACTGCCAACCTTGGACTTCTTTCCCCAGTTTATGCTGAATATAAACTTGTTAGCTCGCCTTCGCAGTATGCGTATTGCAAAGCTTACAAAAAGATGTTCGCACAACGTCAAGACTGTGGGTCCTATTCTCCATTCCTGAGAAATAATCCCGAATCAACAACTTTACATGTAAATGGAAAAATTATTTGCCAGTTATGCCATTAGTGATTGTATATTACGAAGTATGCAAGTTTTCCTTTCAGAAACAAGTCAAGCACTTACTGTTAAATAAAATTACAATGGTAACATCATATATGACCATTGAGGCGATTCCAAACTAAACTAGTGCATTCAAGGCATGCAGAGAAGTATAGTTTGGGAAGCTATTTAGCACGAGATAATTCGTATGTAAACCCATAATTCCAGTGTAAAAAGGACGGGGATACTTTGAAAGTAGAAAGCATGGGGGGGTCATCATTATAATCATTGAAAGTTATTGCTGTGACAAAATACGACTAGGAAGATGGAAATACCAAAGAGAAGAAAAAGATGAAATAGTAGGATAAATAAGAAATGCTCCCTAGAATAGAACATACACTTTCTCCACGAAGACGGCTTAGAGGGCGGGATGTGGTTGACGGATCTCCTTTAAGTAATGCCTTGCTCACAAGGAACTCCTTAACACGATCTGTTATCTCATTGATGAGAGAATGATTTGGAGGTAGGTTTTTCAGGATAACCTAAACAAGTATATGAATCCATCATAACCACAATAAAGGACAAAGGTTAATATTTTATGTATAGAAAAAAAAAATCATTATGAAAGCAAATAATTATAAAGATAAAGGTCATCCACCACAAAACTCTTCCAACAGAAAATTACACAGAAGAATCAAAACAAAACTAGATAGCGACAGTGCACAAAGGCAGCTCAATCACTGTGCAGATCAGAATCGACACTACTTAATAAGATGTCCTTCATGCGTATGTAAGATATTAGTTTAATGATTTTCAAGTTTACATCCTCTCAAGTATTAAAATCAAATCAATCTAACAGGCGTGCATAGTTGTGAACACAATCTCTAAGCAAGGTTCTTTACTTAAAATTTCATTCGAACGTACGTGCTAAGGTGTAATGCAAATTTTCTAGATATAGTCAAGCTCGAAATATGTATGTGCAATTTATTACCTGATTGTCAATAACTCTGACTCTAAGGTATTCTTGTCTATAAACTGTATCCAGCATGGCTTGGATATATCCTTCAATGTATAACTGCACCAGACCACAAATCCAATTAGCAACTAATAGCCAAATCAACATTTTCAAAAATAAAGATGGAAGAACTGAAATATAAATATCCCCCACTATTTTTTGTTTTTTCTTCTTTCTTTTATGACATTTTGAGGTGCTGCATCTGATTGATCTTGTTTGTGGTGCCAACATAGTTAGGATGGAAAACAATGTAGTGATGCTATAGCACTCATTTCTATTTTAAAAAATAAGATCAGAGCTTTGGGACAAAAACTAGGGGCAGATTACACGAAATGATGTGATGTATTACAATGAGATGTAAAACATAAAGCACTGACCCTTATACTAATTTTAGACTCTTACTAAAGAACAAATAACTTCCTAAAGATAAGATCACTAAGAATTAGATAAAGTTCCTCAAAAGATAAGACATTCAAACATATAAAATAATATCTAATTGAATATTTTTCATATTCAACAACAGGGTTAACATCCTCCATAACGAACTTCCTTCGCATAGGTTTCTAATTTTGTAAAACTCAGCTATATACTGTGTTATTACAGTCCTATAACGGTTGTGAAAACAACATTAGTGATTGTGAAAATAAAGTAAAAAAGAGGTATAGGATTAATTTCTTGTGTATAATGAACACATAGGGCTATATAAGAAACATACAAAAAGAATGGGCTAAGCCTGTAACATGCTCCCTTCAAGCTGGTACATATAAATTGTCTGTTCCAAACTTGTTACAAATATAATTAATTTTAGGTTTCCGTACGGATTTAGTAAAGATATTTGCTAATTGATCATTTGCATTAACAAACTCAGTTTTGATGTCTCGAAATACAATCATTTCTTGAATAAAACAGCAATCAATCTCAATATGTTTAATCCTTTCATGAAGTTGACATTTGACCTAATATGCAGCATGATTGTCACATATAAGTTTCATTTGAGTGACCTCTCCAAATTGCAATTCTTCAAGTAACTAATTAAGCCAAATAAGCTCACAAGTAACTGAGACCATAGTTCTATATTTTGCTTCTGCACTAGATCTCGCCACAACGTTTTGGTTTTTGCTCTTTCGAGCGATAAAGTTATCACCAATGGAGATACAATATTCAGAAGTGGATATTCTATCAGAAGGAGAACCTACCCAATCAACGTATGAATAAAGACAACTTTAGTATAGTTATTATGACCATATAGCAAACTTTCTCCAGTAAAACATTTAATGTACTTCAATATACGAATGAATACATTTTAATGATGTATACATGGGAAATTAAGAAATTAACTCATCATACTAACTGCAAAGGAAATGTTAGGACAAGTAATCGTAAGATAGTTAAATTTTCTAACTAAGCTTATGTACTTTCTAGGATCTAAGAGAGGCTCTCCCTGTTTAGGTAGGAGTTTGACATTGAGAGGGTGTGTCAATAGAATTTGATTCATTAACCTAATTTTTTCTAAAATATTCAATGCATACTTCCTTTGAGAAATAACAATACCATTGTTGGATTATGCTACCTCAATCCTAAGAAATATTTGAGTTTGCCAAGAACTTTAGTCTAAAAGTGGTGACAAAGGTGTTGCTTTACTTATAGGATACCATGGCGATCACTGCTTGTAAGAACAATGTCATCAACATATATTACTAGATAGATACACCTAGCATTCAAGTGATAATAAAAAAATAAATGATCTGCCTCACTAGAGTCATACCAAATTGTTAAATAATATTTCTAAATTTTCCAAACCAGGCCCTAAGAAATTGCTTGAGGCCATATAAAAATTTACTGAGATGACACACCAATCCAGAAGACTCCTTCTAAGCAACAAAACCTGAAGATTGCTCCAAATAAATTTCTTTTAACAAATTCCCATTAAGGAAAACATTTTTTCACATCTAGTTGATAATGAGACCATCATTGAAGAGTAGCCATGGCAATGAATAAGCGAACAAAATCCATCTTTGCCACTAGAGAAAAAATATCACCATCGTCAAAACCAATAATTTGTATATAACCTTTGGCCACAGAGCCAATTTTGAGACGAACAATAGTACTATCAGGACCAACTTTGATAGTGAAAATCCACCTACAACCAACAACAGATTTCCTAAAAGGTAAAGGGACAAGTTCCCAAGTTCTACTATTTTGAAGAGCACTTATTTCATTAAGCATGACCTAAAGCCAACCAGCATGAGCAAAGGCATGACCTGATATTTTGGAATTGACACGGAAGAAATAAACAAAAGGCATGTATATAAAGGTTGAGATAATCTATAGTAATTCAAAGCAGTATAATGAGGAGAGGGATTACGAGTAAAGCATATACCTTTACGGATGGCCATGGGAATATCAAGTTCAACTGTTAGGAGCCAAAAAAAGGGATGGAGGAGTTGGCACTAAAAGAGAATCATAAGGTGGACGATGGGAAGTCTATCATCGGTTGTACACCTGAAGGGTTGGTGGAGGTGGGGGATATTTAGGTGCACTAGAGACAACAGGAGGATCACAAACAATTGGGATATTGACTTGATCAGATGGAAACGTAAGAGGAGAAGGAGGCGACTTAAAGTAAAGGGAAGAGTTAGTCGAGGTGAAGTCTACTGAAACGAAAAAGCAATTAAGAAGAGAAAAGCATTTATCCTTTTTGTGATCTAGTGAATCCTAGAATGACACATTTATATGACCTTGTAGATAAATGATCATGACTAGGACTAAAATTATGAATAAAGCATGCTGATCCAAATACTTTAAGAGGTAAGGGATGGAAAGGTTCATAAAAAAATAAATTAGAATGAGATTTTTTTTATCTAAAATTGAAGATGACATGCATTTAATGAGATAACATGCACTAAGAACAACATTACCCCAAAACCGTTGAGAAACCTCACCACAGATTAAAATTGTGAGTTGTTTTAACAAAATGTCTATTCTTGCACTTAGTCATCACATTTTGTTCAGGTGTATAAGCACCTTATGTTTGATGAAGAATACCATGAGAAGCCATAAAAATTTTCAAATAATGAGAAGGATACTCACAGGCATTTTCACTCCACAAGGTTTAAACAGAAACTACAAATTGATTTTTAATTTTATTGTAAGATTATTGAAATATAGAGAATAACTTAGAATAATTTCTTATTAAAAATAACCAAGTACATCTCAAATAATCATTAATAAATAATAAAATATTGAAAACCCAAGTTGAACTTAACACGACTTGTTTCTCAAATGTTAGAGTAAACCAAAGGAAAAGGAGATGAAGCACGTTATTAGACAGTACTAGTTAAAGACTATGATGATAAACAAATAGCGATGACCCACATACAGTGCCAATCATTTGTTCCGACTCCGATCATGTATACAAACAAAATCTTTGGTAAAAAGAATAACACAATCAAGGAAATATGGGAGATGACAAAGGATAATAAATTAAATGAAAAAACATTATCAATAGATAAATAAGAAAGAAGATGAATAGTACCAACACCATGTAATGAGATCCTAGAGCCATTGACAATTATTACAAAATGTAAATAACCTGAAGTAGATAGAGAAGAGTAAAATAATTTGTTACGAGTAATATAATGTGGCACCTAAGTCTAGAAGCCAGGGGCCAAGAGAATTAGAGTTAGTGATAACAACAAAAGATGTACCCGGGTGCAACAAAAGTAGTGGAATTAGTGTTTTGATGATCCCCATACCATTTTAGAAATTCATTAAAAATAACAGGTTGTCCTAGGGTATCAGATAAAATAGGACCCAAAGTAGACGGTTATGAAGGAGAATTTTGAACAACTACACTAGATCTAGGAAGACGATCATGTAAGGCATAACACTTGTTAATTCTGTGACCTAACTTGTGACAATATTTACACTTGTGACACTCTTTGCTTGACTTGCGAGGGCAATTGCGATCATCACATTGAGATACCAAAGCGAAAGAGTCGTGATCGAAAGCAGGCACATCAGTGGTTGGTTGGCTTACCCGATACACACAAAAGGGTTGAACAAGTAAAAGTAAAATTAGGCACAACTGGGGATCCCAGAATCTAATTACGGACATGTGAATAATCATCATTAAGTCCATGTAAAGCCAATGACATGAAAAATTTTAACCTTTGCTAGAGTTCTTGAGAAGGAGTGGAGCTAGAAGACAATAACTCATTAAAGTGGTGAGAAAGAGCATGAACTTTACCTAAATATTTAGCTATTGTACCATAAAGACGTCTAAGGGCAACAATATTGAAAAAATTTTGACAAACACCATAAAGACGTTGAGTATCATTAGTGTATAATAATTTGGCTTGTACCTAAACTTTTGAACATGTCTCAAACACACAATATTTGTTATAAAGATTAGCGAATAATACACTTGAGAATAATGCATAATTGAGCATCAATTTTCAACCAACAGAAAACATCATTTTTAGCAATAATAACCACACTAGGTGACATGATCAACATAACCCTGACTTTCAAGCCATGTTTAATGTTCTGATGCCCTAATATCATAATTAGTTCTATCAAATTTAGATGTACATTGATACAATCAGTATAGAAGGATCGATCAGGCATGGAAGCACTAGAAGAGACAATAGATGAAGAGGAGAGAGAAAAGCCCTAAAAACTCAACAAGTATCAGGATGACAATGGGAGATCTAGAACGAGGGTGACAAGGCGATCTCGCCGCTTGTAATCGTCGCCGAAGAAGGGTTAAGACGTGCTGCCATGCATGGTAGAAAGCGGTGGCAGAGATGCAGCGTGAAGAGGTATGTGAGGGTGATTTGGAGCTCTGGTCACTGATCTTTGTGGCATGGTGGTTGCTTGGCTAGGATGATCTGAATGAAGGTGTCAGTGGTCCAAACGACAACGACGGAAAAAAATAATTGGTGAACAGTGGGTTCTCTAGAAAGTCAAGGATTTTACCTTAACTCTATATACCATGTGAAAATAAAGTAAAAAGCGGTATAGAGATATCTCTAGTGTACAATGAACACATAAGGTTATATATTTGTAGATAAAAAACATATAAAAAGTATGGACTAAGCTCGTTACATCTAACATTAATCACAAAAATATATTTTAGGAAAATAATTATTTGGTTTAGTCTAATAATCTAATGCTCAATTATTTCAGAAATGATATTCAGTCCGTTCTCATTCAATTATTATAACTATGAAGAAAGTGAAATTTAAACTTAACTCAACCTTACAAAACCGGCTTATAAAGTGAGGTTTGCACCCATATTATAAACTATTGAAAGGCTGATGTGGGATCTCGAATACGCCTCCTTACACTGATCAACTCATGCGTGGGACAATTATTTAAGGGTGGTCCGATAGCGGCTCAACAACGATGCTAGGATAGGCTTTAATACCATATCAAGAAGTGAAATTTAAACCTAACTCAACCTTACAAAACCGGCTTATAAGGTGAGATTTGCACCCACATTATAAACTATTGAAAGGCCGATGTGAGATTTCCTACCGTAACCATGCAAATTTCTATTTTTCTTAGCTCCCCTACCCCTATCATATGTTTGATATATGTCTTAGAATGTGGACTTAGGGCTTAATCAATCCAATAATATCTCTATATGGAACTAAATCCACCCTTGAGACCACGATTAAAGAAAACTAGGGATGACAATTTGTTAAACCTATAGGAAATGAGAAAAGATTGTATGTTAGGAGAAATTAAACAAAAAAGGTGCTAGGCAGTTTTGTTGGTTAGGATGGGTTAGTCTACTTAAAGACCAACCCAATTAGGAGAAGGGGGACATTTGGACATCGTGAATATTGACTGAGTTTACTCTGTGTGAAAGGAAGCATTTTCCTTTGTAACCCCTTAGGGTGTATGTGTAGAGAATGATTTGGTAATAAACATTGCATTTCAGTATTTCTTGTTTCTCTGTGGGTTTTGTATCTGTTTTGGATTTCTATCATTCAAGTTAGGAACATAACACAATTGCAAGTGGCTCAACAATTGATTTAAGATAGGTTTTAATATCATCTTAAAATTTAGACTTGAGATCTAACTCAACCTCACAAACTGATTTGTAAAGTGAGGATTGTCCATGCTTTATAAATTCTATGTAAGCCATAACTCCACTCATGTCACGATTAAATCAGCACTGTTGAGACTATAATTGACGGAACTCCTAGCAAGGTGATTTTCCAACAATATGGTAAAGTTTGAAAAAATCGTTATAAAACAAAGGAATTAAGAAAGACATATATTCCTTGAAAAGAACATACAACCCAAGAGAATAAAATACAGAGATTTTCAACTCAGTCATATTAATATTCAAACACTGCAGGTGTAACAAGTTAATATTTAACACCTCATCAACTCCTGGACTTCGATCAAGCAGTATTTTTCTATCTGGACCACCTTCCATCAATGCAGTTCCCAGAACTGATGGCTCCATAGCCAATTTTAGAATTCCTTGGTGAAAGCCACTCATCTTGAAAATTAAATGTCAAAATTGAAGTATTAAACTCATCAAAATTCAATAGAGAATTAGTCCTTGCTAAAATGATAGTAACCAATTAACAAACAGGTGGTAATTCTTTACCAATCCATTGATGCCGTTTGCCTCTGCACCTTTGAGAACAGAGTCTGATATTTCAGCTACAGCTGCAAAAGCGATATTGGAGCCTGCTGATCTCAACTGCTGAGTAGTTGTGAATTGATTAATATGCTGATACACCATAATCACATTTGTAATTTAGTGAAAAAATTGACAACAAAGATCTAAGAACTTACAGTTTTCCCTAAATCACCAAAGTACCGTTTTGTCCCTGAAAAACCTTTACCTTTGATACATTTACTTATAATTTTAAAAGTACCTGGTAAACAAAAAAGCCAAAGAGAAAAATTCAAATTATAAGGAGAAAATTTGAATTCTTGTTCGAATGTAATTCAAAACAGTATATACAACATCAAACTGCATGAATTATAAAAAAACTGAGAAATAAATGAGCGTTGAAAATAAGCACGAGTTTAGAATAGGCCATTTTTTTTATCATGGCTGTCCTTCCAGTCCTTGAGTCATCTCAGTAAGCCTTATTGCAACTATTCCTTGACCATGAATGTTAATGGTTCAGAGAAAAGATTTAGAAATGTAATTTGGTAAAAAAGAGAAATTGATCCGCATTAACTAGCAAGAGTACAGACGTAAATAATATAGCCACTGAAAGGGGTTACACCTGAACTAACCACCTAAGCTAAGGACAGCTGTCACATAATTTCTCAAGGGCACTCGTTTGAACTACACTCATAATAGTAAAAATTACACCTAAAGATCATATAGGTTAACAATCTTCTCTGTTTCGGAGCTTTTGTCTACTCCAGACCAGAAATTTTTTCTGGATTGCAGTGGACAAAATAAGGGATTTAATTATTAACATTAATTGCTGCAAAGAGCAAACCAACCATGAGTAAGAGCAGTGTGAGTATAATCTGAATAGTTACAGATTTTATAATAGGAGAGAATGTCTAGGGGAAACCAAAGCCATATTGTTAATTAAAACCGTTTATAACGAGCCATGTTTTATATTTATTCAAACAACCATCCACATTTTCTTTTACACATAAAACCCATCTTCAACCAATGGGTGTCCTGTTAGAAGGAAGAATAACAAGAGTCCGACTGTTATTAAATTGAAGAAGAGTAGTAGTATATTCAGATTTCATGGCATCAAGCTAGTTGGAGTCTTCTAAGGCTGGTTTGACAGTCTTTGGTTCCACGTGGATGAGGAGAAGAATGGGATAAGTGTTTTAGGGACATGGAGATGTGGGTTGTTCTGGTGTAGTATTAAATTAGAGGGTGAAGGAGAGGACTGATCTACTGGACATGGAGATGAAGAGAAACTAAGTGGTGGGAACATTGGACAGAGGGTCAACGATTTGTGAGGACTGTGGTGGGATTTATGAGATAGAGAATGAGGGAAATTGCGCTGAATGGGGAAAGGAGGAAGCTATTACAACAAAAACCTATTGTAATGCCTCAACCTGGCTTCTTGAGCTAGAAGAAGCAAACCAACTTCTATAATTTCAAGAGGAACAAATTTGCTGCATACTAAGGTTACAACAGATTTATAATAGAGGAAGACCTTGAAGAAGAACATCAAGGTGTTGTGACGAGTAACCAGATCTCCTATCAAAGAGAGTGACACAACTAGTTCTTTCAGATGAGCCAAGATCTATTTCTGGATATTGTGTGTTTATAAGGGGAATATGGTGACTTAGAGGCACAAAAAGCAAAATATAGTTCCCATGTTTAATGCAAAAGCTAAATTTTAAGCAATGACGTAGGGCATATGTGAAGCACTATTGATGAAGATCATTCTTCATATACTTAGTCATCTCATTCGTTTCTTTGATTGTGTCATCTCTTTTAATAAAGATTCTATTTTCTTATAGGATTGAAGTTCCGAGACAAATGATTGGTATATGATGTGAATCTCATGGCCTTTACCATCTTTAGACCTCTACTCATGCTAGCTTGGTAGTGGATTCCCCTTCTCTCATCCATGCTCAATTGGGTCATCCTAGCCTCACTAAATAGGAGAAGAAGGCTGAAATTAGAATAAGACAACTTTTAGAAAAAAAATTTGGCACTAATGGATGGATAGTGGGTCCATCTGTTAGGCACGAATTTGGATTAGGCTTTAGATATCATGTAGGGAGTCAGGTGCAATGGAATTCTTTGTGATTATTACACAACACAGAAACACATCTATAATACATAGTCTAGCATAGCATTACATAGAGATGGACTCAAGCCGAAATATAAAATACATCTAACATGCAGTATACAATAGTCACTCCCCTCCTCCCAAAAAATTATAGAGGGTGACATTGATAAAACTCAGCCACATGGAGTTTGCATCTAAGAAACTAAAATTGTGTTCAAGAGATAGGTTTAGTTAACACATCAGTCCATTAATCTTGAGGAGGAATGCGCCAAAACCAGTAAGTCTTCATCACTTTTTCTTGAAAAAATAAAAGTCAATTTCAATGTGTTTAGCATATAGGATGAAGAATGTGACTGAGGGCAATGGAGACAATAATCTAGTTGTCATACTAGGTGATGGGAACCAAAATGGAGTCTTAGGCCAAATATTTTTGTGGTCGCTTGAGCTGAGCTACACTATTCAGCATTTACACTTTACCTAATAATCACTTGTTGATTCTTAGACCACCAAGAGACCAAATTGTGACCTAGGTATATAGCTTCACCATATGTAGATTACGATCATCAACTCAACCAACATCATAGTATGCTTTGAGAGTAAGGGAAGAAAAGGAAGCAACAAGCTTAAGAAGAACATAGCATAGAAAAAATACACTTGGTGTCTAATATCTTTTAGTGAAAACTCAAAATCTATTTCTAGTTTCTTATAAGTGGAGCATACAAGAAGCTAACAAAGCATATCATATACCTAAGGTGAGTCCTGGAAGATTTGCCAATCCACGAGATGGATCAAAGAATACATCAAGAGATGATGAAGCCAAGTCATCGAAAATAGAAACAAAATCTGGGGGAAGCAAAGTGCTTCCTTTAGCAATATATATGGCCCTCATTGCATACCTGGAGAAACTCTTCAATTTTGAGTCATGATTTTGATACGAAATTGAAAAGAATGTTATAGGCTTACCATGAATAATGTTGTGCACATTTAATAAATAATTCACGTATTGTTATCAGAGCATGGGTAATTAGAACCCCATTCAATTCTACTATCATGCTTTTTATGGGAGGTACCTGTTGAGAAAAATAAGGATTTATCATGACTAACTACACAAGTATATATTATGTTTAAGAAAAAAAAAGCCAATGAAGAAATGTCAGGCAACCTTTATCACACTATGAATTAAGGATCTCAAAGCCTCCTGTGTTGAGTTGTAACTTGAACGTGATTCCCCAGGGATAAAGCTGGCAATGATCTACAAAATACAAAATATATTAAAAGATATAAATTAAGTCAAAACATTCAAATTAAAAGAAAGATAAACTCTAATGAAGAAGTAAACCTTTATCGGATGGATTTCAAAATGGTCAAAGTAAAATCGCTGACTCTCAGAGTCACTAAGAGAAGATCTCCAAAATGACGCAATTTTCATCAATGTCTCCTCATCAAGATTCAAATCAATTGGCTACACAAAACAGTAAGTCAAATCATATAAGAATAATACCAGTTCAAATATGGAGTTAGTGAATTAATTCCTTAAAATGGAATATTCTGGGCTTCTAACAATTTAAAAAGCTTAAAAGTAAAAAAAAAAAAAAAAAAAAAAAAAAAAAAAAAAAAATTCTACTTTACCTGAAGAAAAATTGATGAGTATCTAAATTGCTTAACATTGGAACATGACGTAAGTACAACAAAAACAATCTTTAGTACACTATCATTTGATTCACTGCAATCTAGTTGATGTCTGCGAAGCATTGATGCAAAAGGAGCTCCATTCCACTTAAGCTCCAAATTCATGTACTGGATCAATAGTAAATAGGATAGTATCAATAAATTCTTTGACCGAAATAATATCCTGAGACTAGGTATGAACAAAAAAGGTAAATTAAATAGTACAAGTTAGTTAAGAAATTGGGTAAAGTATTTTATTGACATTACCTGTAAACTGAATTGGTTATATGTTTGATTATTATTAGAAACAGTAATCATGTGTAGATTCCCAAGCTTCGCAATTACAATTGGTGTAAAATCTTTGTACTCATTGTTGTCTTCATCCTTCAGAGAAAAAAAAAAAAACTGCTTAGCAAAATCAGTAGAAATTAGCGAGAGTGCAAATGTTTCAGAAAAAAAGGGTGAAGTTTAAAACTTAGGGAGTAAGAAGGCATATTGTACCGTTGTGTTTTCACTGAGAATTGAATATGACAACAAATTGTAAACTAGGAAAAATCAAATCCCTTTTTCAAGGGAAATATTTCACGACACAAAAACTTCAATCACTACTTTTGTCAATGTTTGTAATTAACCCACTACAATATTATCCAATTAAAATAGGTAATCATGGATGAAGCAAGATACCACTTTCCATTTGCATTTCTCTCTTTGGATGGATGGACTTCAGACCATACAAACTACATACTTTGAAACGTTGAGTACAACATGATAGCATTCAAGAGGCAATATGTGCCTTTTGTTCCAAAACTATAATTATATCTTTACGTTCACACAATAGACATAAATATTAAACATGGAAAGTACAACTTCAACTGCAATCGACAGATGGTAGATGTTGACAGATTAAAACACCCAATAGAAGCAAGAATACCTGTTTTACATGTTCAAGTAGGTGAATTGCAAACAGAGAAACTCTCAATTGAATTTTTGCACACAAATCAAGTACTGTGTCCCTCTTGAAACTATTAGAGATCTCACAAATTCGCAAAACTCTGGTTGGACCCTCTGCGTATATTTCATACCCTACTTTTTCCATTTCCGGGCCATTATGCTGACTGAAACTCATCATCTGATCTCTTGATCTTCTGTCTAAAAGCAAACGGGGAGCCAATACCCTTTGCTGCCCAAGTTTAAAAAATGGTTTCCATGCTCGCACCTTATCCAACTTAATCTCTCGTAATTGAAAGCTATCTACAACAAAAATCAAGAATGCCATTAGATTTTTACTTAATCCCTCCAGTGCCACTACTACTTCAGATTGAAACAATTTTTTCCTAAATGGAATCAGGAAAGGTTTGGGGAGCAGGAGATGTGGGAAAGAAATAGATGTAGCCATTGTTGGATCTTACTAAGCTCTATGTAGCATATACCACCATACTAGAAACTCATTTTTATTATTCCACTAACAATAGAGTAAAAGTTTGAATTATAATGTGCACAAGTAGTTACAGTATAGTTTCTGCTAGTTTAGAGCTTAGAAAATCTTCAACTTACAAACCAGTTTGTGGAATTGAATTACACCCTATGTCTAAATTGAATATGCTATTGGAGTCTATTATAAAACTATTGTTGAGCCACCTACATTTTCCACACTCCAATTACAAGGCCTACACCTGAAAAAAGTGTTGGAAAGTTAGTCTTAATTATAGTCTCTTTAGAGGTTGCCTTAATTACAATTTCCTTAATAGTGGTGGTTCAGTCCTACATTGACTACAGACATGACTTAAATACTACTTATAAATCTAAGGCAGTTTGACAAACCGATTTTGTGGGTTTGGAGTTTTTTTTTTTACAACGCTTTACTAAATTTTAATTTTGCCAATCATAAGGACCACTCCAAAATTAGTTATACCGAGAATTGTAAGGTTAAAGAGTCTATAACAAGGTTCAAATGACAACCATTGATGCAGATAACCAATCTTCGAGGAAGGGTTAAATCATCCCATACATAATCAGCACTGCATGCAGGTGCAAGAACTTCTGGCTCCAACAAACCCTGGAAATTTCTCAAATGATGTGATGGGAAAAAAGGAAAATGATCAAGTGAAAATATAAAACATTCAGAATTCTTATGTACCTTCTGATAGTAAGTTATTGATAGACTACGCAAACAATTCTCAATTCGATAAGGCAAACTCATATTTGGGGGCCTGTAGAACCTCGAAACAAGTGTAGAACCTTCTTCCACCACATGCACAGATGCGAATTGTGTCATTTTATTGTCTGATATTGTAGCTTCATTAGTCTGTTTTCTGAATTTCAGGAAAAAATGTCCTAGAGAGGCTATGCAGACTGGCCCAGACCATCCGAATCCAGCCTCATTTAATTGAATTTGAAAATATAACAAGGTATTGTCACTGGAACTTCTGTGCTTTCTGATAAAATGCTCAAATACACTGAACTCTCTCATCTTTTTAAATCCTTCCTTCAGCTGTATTGGCATTCGCTGTTTGCTGCTAATGGAGATAACATCTGCCACTTCATCCTTTAAGACAGCTAAATCACTAACTGAAGAGAGAGATACATGCACAAATATAAACATGTACATATATAATGCATACCTGAAAATAGCATTGGCGAACAGTGATACATTCTTCAGATTCATTGCAAATAACATACCGTGGAACCAAAGTCACCATTTGCGATGGCACACCTATTTCTCCTAAAGAAGGACCTATAGAAATTCCAAGCTTTGTTACAGATTTAATCCCAGATGCCTCTTCTTTTTCAAAGCTTATTTCTGCAAGGCCTGATAAAGAACCAAAGTCAAGCAATGCCTCAGATGTACGGTCCTCCAGCAATTTCAGAAGCACTCTTTCAGATCTGGAAACAGAGAGAACAATAAGACACTGGAAAAATAAAGAACATCATAAAAACAGGCAAATCCAGGTAGCATTGTTTAACATATTAAATCATTAAGCGAAAAATAATAACTCATCTTACTTCAAGAACCATGAACTAGTTGACTTTGGTGGTAAATATAAGCCTAGCTCTGAAGGAATGCTCAGATTTAAATTCTCGAATTCAATCCTGTACATGGAGAGCCAAACAATGTCAATAATTTATATAGAGGCTACTAATGTTTTTGTTAATCTGTCAAAAAGGGTGGGAATCACCTGGATAAAGGAGACCTTTTAGATTCAAGAACAAAAATTTGAAAGTCTGTATCATTCTTAATGGAATAGGATGTAAAAATGACAACCTGCAAGCAGCTGGATGGAGTCATAAGAAACTAGAGTAACTGAATCAATATATATATAGACTTCACCAGATATAAATTCAACAGAATGAAAGCGCAGGCTATCAGAACAACCTCCAGTACGCCCCTGATTCCACGGTACAATCTCAAGGTTGCGAAAAATTTTCCTCCATCAAAGTCTAAATTTATATCCAGATGATGGACATCAGTGTTCTGCTTCAGAAACTTCTTCATACAGTCTCCACTATTTACCGGCTTGGAACTTGAATTAGAAGACGTTAGAGTCACAGTGAAGTATATAACTTCTGGATTGGCATAAAAGTCAACTGTTGAACCACACGATATAACTGCCCGCTTCCCAATTTTGTCATATCCAACCAGATTTGACTGATCTTCACCATAATTAACATTAAACATTAATACAGAGTTAAAAGTAATACATTAGTAAATGCTTTCATTTGTATACCTGTTTCACTTAGAATGACATCTATCTCAGAATGCAACAAATTGGTCATCCGTACAGTAGGAAGAAGATATATTTCTTTCTTTTCTAGCAATGAAACTGTTGGATTATCCTTTTTCAACACAGCAGCAGACTTTTCAGGTGCAACAGGGATTTCCGTAGCAATTGTTTGAATGAGAAAATGCATCTTTGCAACACTCTCCTCAGACTTAAGGGTGCAATGTGATGTGCTAAAGGAGCACTGGACTGATTTTTCAAACAATGCCTTGCGAATTCTATAGTTCAATTTGTTAAATATTCCTGATAAATGAACAGCTTTTCCACCTTTAATATAATCCGACCATTCCAAAGAAAGGAAACTCTCAGAATTAATCAGTTCCTCTGCTATTTTGGGTCTAAATGAAAATAAGAAGTTACCTGAAAAATAATCATTAAACTACATCATCTCAGGATAAAGTTTAAATGATACCACTAATTCTTAGAAAAATCAATAATGACAGGTCTGTCAGGAAAGCACATTTATCCAGTACAAAATAAAAATATAATAATAAAATAATAATCAAAGACATAATATGCTATTCAACTAAACCCATTTGTTGATGCATCTAGAGAAGCAAGTATAATTACAATAATTAGAAGAGATTGGTATCCATAATTAGGAAAAAATTTGATTACATTCGATTTGTAAAGTTCATATTCTCTTTTTCTTTTAAATCCTTAATTAGGCTAAATTTAGTCTACATGTATGATCTGTAAGCAACATCCATAATCACCAAAATTAGATGTTGAGTTACGAAGAAATATTTTGTCGAGTTATGAGTAGATATTAATAATCATTGTAATTATTACAATCGAGATATTGGAAGAATGCAATAAATTATTGTAATCATTACTCTAAAGTGGTAGAGTTATATACACACACTTTTGTACTGGTTTACAAAGAATAAAATATAAATCAAATATTTTTCTCTCATATACATATTTTTCCAATTTAAATATTAGGGAAAACCTAAGTCTTACATCAGTTGGAGCTAGTGGAAAAATACAATATGTAAGTGAAGACAATCTCCACCTTACAAGTCGATTTTGTAGAGTTGAGTTAGTCTAAGTCGGTTTTGTAGAGTTGGGTTAGTCTAAACCTACTTTATAAGATTTATATTATAATGAATTGAATATTTACATTCTTAATAATGAGAAATTCTGTCTTAAGAAGTAGACTTTAAGCCTAACTCAATCTTATAAAACCGGCTTGTAAGGTGAGATTTGCACCCACTTATAGAGTATTGAAAGACCTTATCTCTAGTTGATGTAGGATCTTCAACACACCGCCCTCACGCCGAGACTCCCCAACTCATGCGTAACTTATAAAGTATTGAAAGATCTTATCTCTAATTGATGTGAGATCTTCAACACACCGCCCTCATGCCGAGACTCCCCAACTCATGCCCTCATGCCGAGACTCCCCAACTCATGCGTAAGACCATATATTTAAGGATGGTCCGATAGCGGCTTGATAATGCGTGGCCCGATAGGCCTAATAACCTTATTAGGATAGGTTCTCAATGGCTCTGATTTCATCTTAAGAAGTGAACTTTAATCCTAACTCAATCTTACAAAATCGGCTTGTAAGGTAAAGTTTGAACCCACTAATAAAGTATTGAAAGACCTTATCTTTAATCGATATGGGATCTCCAACACTTTGTTACAAAATCCGGTATCAGAGAACTACTTTAAAATAGTTCTAGCCAACTAATCATGTCAACTATAACTGAAAACAAACATAAAAGAGAAAAAAACCTCAGACACATAGGTAGCTACAACTGATAGAACAAAAAAGAGAAATATCCCTAACACCCTACCTCCCACAAGCTCAAGGTGGACAAGATACAATTTCTAGATCAACAACAACGTGCTTGGATCTAAGAAAAAGAAATCTTGTAAGAGATAGAGGTTTAGTAAGATTATCTGAAAGATTTACAACACTAAGATTGTCAAAAGAAACAACATGAACACAATGAGAAAACTAAGTAGTGTTTGAATCTAAAGAAGTTTAGTACTGACTAAGGCAAGACTTCGATATTTCACTATTGTACTAGATCTAGCAACAACTGTTTGCCTACAAGGCCACCATGAAACCAAAGTAGGACCAAGAAATATTGCACCTTCAGAAGTAGACCGATGATCATCTCAGTTAGCTGCCCAATCTGAACAACAAAATGCTTGAATCATAAGCTGATTACCAACAACTGCAATATACCACAATAAAGAGTTCCTTTTAGATATGTAAGTATTTGTTTCATAGCAGCAGTCCAATGAGACTGGAGGAGCTGACATAAACTAACAGACTCTGTTAATTGAGAAACGTATTTTTGTTCCGAGTGATAGTGAGATATTGAAGAGCACCCATCACAGATCTATAAAAAGATAGATCGGGCAACCAATCAAAACCTTGTTTGGAAAGTTTACAACCTGAAATCATAGAAGATATAGGCTTAGCCTCAAGCATGTTGGTTTTGGCAAGAAGTTCTTTGAGAAAATACTGAATCTAATTTCTGAATACGATGTTGAAGAAAAGAAGGATGGTGGATCAGGCAAGAACCTTGTTTAGAAAGTTTACAACCTGAAATCATATAAGAGATAGGCTTAGCCTCAAGCATGTTGGTCTTGGCAAGAAGACCTTAGAGAAAACATTGAATCTAATTTTTAAATAAGGTATTGAAGGAAAGGAGAGTTTCCTATGTTAAGGATAACTTCAACATATACCAACCAATATACAACATATGATTGATGATTGCACTTGAATAAAGAAGGATCATATATGCTGTCTTTGAACCCATGTTGCACTAATGCTGTTTTGAGTCTTCAAACCATGCACAAAGATTGTTTGGTAGTTTTAGATGTCTTAGAAGTGGATTTTAAGCTTAACTCAATCTTACAAAAACAAACTTATAAGATGAGATTTGCACCCATTTAAATACTATAATTTTGCCATTTTTTTAGAAGATCTGAGATCTCTAACAAGGTTAAGTATTGGCAATAAGTAGATCTGGGTGAATACGTGGTTGCAAAATACCAAATTTTGATCTGGTTTACATACGGTGGGAATTCGGAGGTTAAGAAGGTGGATAATATTCAGTCTGAGAAGCAAACATTCTATTCAGTATCAATATAATTTTCTTTCAATATGTATCAAACCCTATCTTAGATTTATTAAAAGGGTCACTCACTATGTTATTCACGTACCAAGCCCATTAGTGTCAAATGTGACGGTGTGTATCAGAAAAAACCCAAGTCGCACATTAACTAGAGATAATGTCAAAATACAATTTATAAGTGTGTAGACAACTTCACCTTACAAGTTGGTTTTGTAAGGTTTCCAAGTTTAATCCCACTTTGCAAGATTGGAAAGTTAATAAAAGGGCTCCCAAATCTTAGAGGCCTTTGCTTCCACATGTAACCCTAGCCTTCTTCATCTTGGCCAGCCTTGGGTTTCCATATTTGCACCCACCATTTAGTCCAATGCCTTCATTGCACCATTATTCTATTTTCGGACTCTGTTGCCATCAACCATCACCATCCGAAGACGAAATTGCTCCGAGCAAAATTGGTGGCATCTTAAATGGGTCCTCAACCCTTAGATTGGACAAATCCTAAAATGCTGCTAATAGAAAGTAGACTGTGGGCTGCCAAACTGAAGACTATCATCAGTGTGAGTAACCAACCACTCCTTCCCATTTCAGGGATCAATTCTTTCCTTCACGGAGGATTTGCTACATGTGACAAGTTGTAGGTTAATAAGTATATATTGATGGAGAGCATAAACATATTAGGTTAGTGTTACTAGGCAATAGAGTAATTGTGAGTTTACTTGGGTTGGCTTGTACTAGGAGCAATAGTACTTGACTTAATTACTAGTGCAAGTGTAATAAAGTAGAAAATTGTATCATACACTCATAGCAATAATATAATTAGTGTTATATATCTTTCCTTTTTTCCTCCTACCCTAATACCAAATGTATAATTTCAAATTGATACTAAAGCTCATGACTGGAGGACTCTTGTGGAGTCCCTTGCGCTAAAATTCTTCCTTTTTCTGGTGTTGATGTATATCTGAATAACAAAGTTGAGAATGAGAGAGAATGCAACATTATAAACAGCATAGAAGGCGACCAATACCAAGAGCAGCTACATACAATCATATTCATGTTTTACTTTTATGTAATAAAATAATGCATTACAGTAGTGAATGGATAGAATAGTATTTGAAAAATATTATTATAACTTCTAAGTGTGAATAGTTGAGAATTGCGCATAGGAGAAAAGTTGTGCGAAATGAAAAGAAATACAGTCAATAAAAGTACATATAGATGAGAGTGTATACCAACACTCAGAGAAATTAAAGCCCTCTTTACTCCCCCAGAGAAGTTTATGGCATCAAACATAGCCATAGAATCATCAATAGAATCCCCTGGTCTTAACAACAGAGATGCAAACTCGTCTTCCTTCGGCTCAAGCCGCTGGAATTGAAGTTCCATTGAAAACCCAGTTGCATTATGTATTCTAATCAAAGGTGAAACCACAACCGACAAGCCAACCTGATAAAAGATAAAATCATTAGAGCATACAGATGTAGATGTGGCGGTCTATCTCTGACATAGAGTATATACATGACACATAAACATATAGACACCTAATTATGTTTCTTTTTTAGTTATTTAATTCTTAATTAATAAAATATATTGTATTATATACAATTTTAATTTTATTTTTAATAACAGGCAGAAGCTATGTGGATTACCCTGAATGTGTTCCACCACGAACAACTTTACACTCACCATGAGATTTAATCGTAAAAAATTGAAAGGTGGAGAAATAAAATGTATGCAACCAGTTAAATCAATTACAGTGTTTTCTAATTCTTTGTATAATATCTATTGTTTGACACATTTTTTCCTACAATTTCAAGAATGAGAAAAGGCATCATAATCTGTATCTCATCCCTTCTGGCAACCTCCCACTTCCATCCCATTATCACAACCAGACAATATGCCCCCAAAATTAAAAAGATAAATAAAAACAAAAACCCACAAGCAATATCCATGCAAAAACACAAATAATTAAAGTAACAGAATCATCATAAAAACTTGATGTTCAAAAAGGAAAAGAAAGTTGTGTCATCTCTTTCAATTTCAACTGCTTCACAGCCAAATTGGAAAAGAAGGAACTGTGCAATTTGCAACACAAAGAGGGGTTGAGAATCTCCAACACAAAAGATGTGTGGGAGAGCTATTCTCATGCTTCTGATTCAGATTGTAGAGCAACAAATTTTGGCCTCATTGATCCCCATATGTAGAACAAGATATTTAACAACTTCAAGAGATGAGATTGATGACAAGGAGGAACAAGAGGTGGTATGAATCTATTGCTGCCAACACAACCTTCAAGAAAAAAAAAAACGTCTTTCAACACCACATCAACCTCCAGATAGATTCTCCCATCTTCTCTAACCATATTGTTAGTATTAAGAAAATCGATGGGGCAAAATATTCCATTTCCACTTTTGAGTCAGCTACAGTTTCTAAATTTCTAATTGATCCTTCTCGAGCAACATTTTAAGACTTTATCAAAAGGTGTGTTACACACCAATCAACTAGTGACATTACTTCAGTGGCGCACGTTGGAAATTCAGTTGCCTGTTTCCCTCAACCACCTTCTCATGCTTCTAGGGTTTATTGCCTCCAGTGCAACTTATCAATCGTTTCCTTTTCTCTTCCTTCACTAAACTAGCCAATTTGCCTTATCAATCGTTTCCTTTTCTCTTCCTTCACTAAACTAGCCAATTTGCCTTTCATAACGGTTGCAAATGGTACACAAACACAAATGTATCATTTTAGGATTCACTAGATCTCAAGGATATAAATGTTTATCATCTTCTGTTAACCGCAATTTCATTTCAACAATGTCACCTTTATTGAGTCTTCTCTTTACTGTAGTTCTTCTTCATTTCCTCCTATGCCTCCATGTGATCAAATAAATATTCCTATTGTATGTGATCCTTTTGTTATGTCCAATGTACCTAAAGACCCACCACCTCCACCAACCCTTTAGGTGTACAGTCGTCGTCAAACTTCTCACCATTCACCGGATGACTCTTTTCTAGTGTCAACTCCTCTACCCCATCTGACTTCGACGGTTAAACTTGATCATCCCACTGCCATATCTAAAAGTATATGTTTTACACATAATCCTTCTCTACATTATACTGCTTTAAGTTACTATAAATTATCTCAACCTTTTATACCTGTCTTTCATCTATTTCTTTTGTGTCCATTCCAAAACTTGCCTCAACCCATCCTAGTTGGCATTAGGCCATGCTTGATGAAATAAGTGCTCTTTAAAATATTGAAAATTAGGAATTTGTTCTTTTATCTTCTGGAAAATCTATTGTTGGTTGTAGGTGGACTTTTGCTATTACAGTTGGTCTTGATAGTACTATTGATTGTCTCACAACTCGTTGATAACATTTTTTTTTATCATATTTTGGACTCAAATTTTACCATGAAATCAACTCTTTCTTAACTTGATCCATACTTATTTCCTTATTTTATTTAATTTTTATTAACAAATTGAATACTTATGTCTGAGAATGATAGGTTGTACTAATTGTCCTTATTTTGATTAAAAAGAGAATAACAAGCATTGAATTTGGAGAAAAGGATTGAAAATGAAGAAGGATACCTAGAAACCCATGAAGACAAAGGATAGAAGACTCATGAAAAAGTGCATAAATGAGAAGAAAAATCTGCGAGGCAGCGCCCGACGTCCAAAAGTTGCATCGGGCAAGAGTTGGACCGTGGGTCTTGCAAAAGAAAGCTGAGTCCGATGCCACTTGAGTTGAGTCAAGTGTGAACGTCGTTCTAAAACTCTATTTAATAAGTGTCTATGTTAGGGTTTGGAGAAAAAAAGTCAGTCTTGGACGGTAGCTTTGGGGATTTTGGTATAATCTTCTTCTTCCATTTTTTATCTTGTAAGTTTAGGGTTCTCATGTCTATGAGGAACTAAATTCATTGTTGCTAGAGTTAGATTGTCATATCATCAATATTATGTTTATATATATATATATATGTGTGTGTGTGTGTGTATGTGTGTGTGTGTCTTCTTTATGATGTCAGTATTTCAATTCTGCACTTAATACCTGTTGTGTTAATTCGTAACCTGACACTTTGATTTTAGAAGTATTGGAAAATATTCTTAATAATCAGGATCTGGATTGGAATACCTAATGAAAATTTGTATCTAGGAATGGAGCATAATTCATTCATTGTCTTAAATCCTTGTTACTAAAGGAAGTCTTTTCTATATAATTGATCAAGGGATTGACAGTTAATAGGGAAATTTAGACTCATTCAATTAAAGAATTAAAGTTTGGGTATTATTGTGAGTTGACATTAACATTAGTTATGAAAAGAAGGAAATTGTTTTTATGCATGAGAAGAAGGTATGGTGAGGTCTAACCCTAACAATATTCATATTATGGATAACTAATCTTTTTCTGTTATCTAAGTTTTGACATAAATTATAAAAATATTTAATTTGTTTTGCATAATTTATTTCCTCACACAACTCATTTAAATTATGGAATTTTTTTGGTCTAATTCTATTATAATTGTAATTATTGTTTTGTATTGCATAAGTCCCTTGACAAAGAACAGTATATTTATTACTTGTTATGTTACATGAGCGACTAGTGTACTTGTAATTGAATGCAAAAAGTGTTAACGCTTGTATTGTGGCTAAAGGTTATAAACAGATTTTTGATTTGGACTGTAGTGATACTATTTTTCCAATGGCATGACTTATGTTCACTTATTCATAGCCATGGTTGCTCTTCAAAGATGGTCTCCTTATCAATTGGATATTAATAATGCTTTCTTCAATGGGAATTTGCAGGAAGACATTTATAAGAAGCAACTTCCAAGTTTTGTTGCTCAAAGGGAGTTTCTTGAATTGGTATGTTGTCTTCACAAATCTTTATATGGCCTCAAGCAATCTTCTAGGGCTTAGTTTGAAAGTTTAGTAATGGTCAACAATTTGGTATGACTTACAGCGAGGCAGATCATTCAGTTTTCTACTGTCACTCGAGTATTGGGTGTATGTATCTAGTAATATATGTTGATGACATTGTTTTTACAAATAGTGATCACCATGACATCTCTCAGGTAAAACAACACCTTTGTCACCACTTTCAAACTAAAGATTTTGAAAACTTCAAATATTTCTTAAGCATTGAGGTAGCACAATCCAACAATGGTATTGTTATTTCTTAGAAAATATATATTGGATATTTTGGACAAAACTAGATTAACGAATTCAAAATGACCCTTGGATCCTAACATCAAACTCCTACTTAATCAAGAGAAGCCTCTCTCAGATCCTGAGAAGTACAAAAGATTAGTTGGAAAATTAAATTATCTTAGTGTTACTCGTCCTTATATTTGATTTGTTGTCAATGTGGCAAGTCTATTTCTTATTTCTCCAATGTAAATCATTGGAATGTAGTCATTCATATATTGAAATATATTAAAGGTTCTCTTGAAAAAGGCTTGTTATATAGTCATAAGAACCATATTAAAGTTATATGTTATTTAGATGCTGATTGGACAAGATCTCCTTTTAATAGAAGATCCACTTCCAGATATTGTGTTTCTATTAATGATAATTTGATCTCTTGAAAGAGCAAGAAACAAAATGTTGTGGCAAGATTTAGTGCAAAAGCAAAATATAGAACTATGACAATTACTTAAATAAATACAAATTGAAGAGGTCACTCAAATGACACCCATTCATATTAGCTCAAATCTAATTCATTGTTATTTTATTCGAGAAAAGATTGTATTTGCAAACATGAAGACTGAGTTTGTTATTTTGAATGATTAATTACCAGATATTTTTACTAAATTTATTTTCACTAAATCTTTACGGGAACCTAAAATTGATTATATTTATAACAAGTTTGGTAAATACGATTTATGTGCACCAGTTTGAGGGAGAGTGTTTGATGTAACAAGCTTAGCCCACACATTTTATGTGATTCATATCTATAAATATACAAACCTATGTATTCATTTTATGTATTCATTTTACACAAGGGAGATTAATCCTTTCTCTTTTTCTTTATATTAATACTAAGAGTGTTACATATGATTGATACAAGTTGTAGAGCAAACCTAGTTAGATATGCAACTTGTATTGTGATGCTACAGCATTCTTCTCTTTGATTTGAAAAAAAATAAAAAATAAAAAAAATCTGTTCCAGGTTAATTTCACTTGTTCACGGTGGACCATACAAAAGAGTGGTCCACCCAGCATCCGCCTTAATAATATATACTGTTAAAAATTTTACTGAATTAATAAATTTATAAATAAAATAAAAGTAAATTATTAAATATTATATACTTAATTTGTAATTTATACTGATTACTATAATATATTATTTTTCATGCTATTTAACTATTTAATTCTACGGTTTCCCTTTAAAAATTATGTTAATCCAACTTATAAGTGGAAGAAATTATATGCATGCAGAACGGTGACATTGCAGATACCTCTGAATTTCTGATAATGTTAACCACAAATATTGGCCCGGGGAAAGTTGTTGAACCTGTTCATTGAATAATGAAAACAATAAGAGCAGTCTTTGCCGATTTTGCACAGTCTCAAATATGCACAGCAATAAATAACCCACAAATATATTGTATATAGAACATACAACTTCCTTAACCACTCACTACCTCCAACCATGGTTAAGAAACTGCATATTATTATTGATGAATTGATATAATTTATAATTGTCCATCATGGGTAGATAATCGCATTTATATTGCACGTTGCAAATAATTAAGATACAGTAACAAAATTAATATTTCACTGAAGCCAACACACTGCTTTAGAAATGTAGTTCAAATACTAACATGGCTAGAAACAACATTGTCATGGTAACAAAAAAAATGTCTTTAATTAATTTTACTGGAGACCATTTGAGGTAATGTCAGTTTAACAATATAGCTAGTAAAGAAAGTAGTTAAGAAAAACCTTCTGCAGACATTATCCGAGTTCTCCAACAAAGAGTCTGCGTTCGTGAAAGTAAGACTTTATTACAAGAAGTTGCGAAAGAACCAAGATCAGTAAGTTGGATAGAAATAGAAATTCCTTCCGAATCTTGATTTTTGAAATCAGAGATCCCCCTGTTACGTAAAAATCACAAATTCACAATCATAAAAAATACAGGTATCCAACAACCAAGATTAAGAACTTTCACTTCAATAACGAATATGAATAAGCAATAACTTAATTGTATGGAACCGAATCATACACTTGAAATAGAAGAGAGGCGTACAAAAGAGCAAATAAATATAAGATCCTTCCAAAACATTATCATAACATCAAAGCAGCACAAAATATGAACACAATTTAATCAAGAGCTACTTGCAATAAAATATCAACCTCGCTGAAGCAAAACTCAAGATCTTGGATCAAATGGCCAAAATTTCCATCAAATGATTTAGTTAATACCTCACTCATGAAAACCAATCAAGAACATGTTATACATAAACATAGCAATTAAACAAGTCTGGGAATGAAACTAGCATAAGAACAAGAACGGTTTGATATTTCATAATGTCGTATACAAGGAAACAGATAATTGCATACCTTAATAAAATGGACGCGGATTGTTTTCTGGGTATTATTATACTCTGTTGGTCAAAGTGAACACGAAGATTTAAGCCTGATTGATTTTCCACCTGCCATCTAGCAATTATCATTAGTTGATCATAACTATAACAATTGCACTACTAATTTGGTAGAGCTTAAAACATTATCTTATTTGGCATAAGGTAAACCAGATATAGAAAAAGAGAAGCTCAAACCCAAAATTACGAGCTTAAGCATAAATGGAAAATGAATTAGGTCCACTTGTTTCATTATAACGATAAAAACAAGTTGATGCATGCAGCATATCTAGAACCTTGCAGCAGTTAGCCTGAATGATGGAGTTTCGCATTGAATAAGGACCAGATAGATTCAATTTCCCAATCATAAAGAGTAGCATGTCCAATGAGTTCTCATTCAAGAAAACGTCCAGCTGTCCAGATGATCAATCAATTTTAGAAAATAATATATAATGTCAAAATGAAAATAAAGAACCACAAGACAGATATAACTTTAACAACCTCTTTCATTCTGCAGAAATAATTAACGGGCACAGCATGAGATTTATATTGTGAAAGCTGAGCTTCGATATTGGATCGGTAAAAAAGGCAAATTTCCACAGGATGGAGAAGTTCTCCCCTAAAATTTTAGAAAAATAAAGTAATATCACGAATGTAGTTCATTTCAAATGTGTGCAAAAACTAAGTGTACAGGAGTAATCATTTCAAATGAGAATTTAAACTAACCACAAGTTTCTTTCAACGTCAAAATAATGTGCTACTGCACTTGATGTGCTTATGACCCTGTATTTTTTTGCTGATATTTGTATATTGAGTTGTGTACTGTTCAGGAGCAAGCAAATGAGAGGGAAGAGATACTCTGTACCTGAAAGCTCATGAACAATACTCAGAGAAACTTTTTCAATTTTAATATCAATACAAGGAAGTTTTCCACCCTGCCATAAAGTACTTTCTTCATCTGTGTACATAGTTTCTGTAGCCAATCTAGGAAAGCTAGCTATCTCCGAAGCACCATAAGCAGCAGTAATATCATTAAAAATTTTGAACTTGATTGGATTTCCAGGCTTCCTGACAAACTCTAAAGCACCATCTACAAAAGCAATAGCAGAGTCGTTCTTTTTGTTCACAAGGTAAAAGGTCCTCTTGAACGATTGATTGTTAACCTCTGAGTCAATGAATCCTACATCATTTTCACCCTGAGCAGGATTGGCACTCCATAGTGCACATCCTCCATCATTAGGACAACAGATGTCAACAAAACATGATCCTGGTCGAAAATTTAATCTCAATGGAACACCCATATCATTCTTAGCAAACAATGATATAAAGGAAAACCACAAAACTGTAGAATTCCACCTCCTCTGAGGACAATGTTTGACCTGTGGAAAAGCTTAGTTGACACATTTGCTATGTACACAACGTGACACTAGAAAAAAAGACAGCCAGTATTTCCAATAAAAAATACATGAAATTTAGCTAAATGACAAAACAGAGAAAAATATAATCTACACCGTAGTTAACAAACAAGAATGGAAGCATTCAGCAATAGAAGTTTGCAACAGCATCCTCTCATGTAAATAGACAATTTCACAGAACACTATTGGATGTTGGACCACATTCATGTTCCATTGTAATGCAAGAAAATGAATTTTTCAATAACTCATTTACAAAACTTTAATTTGGGGTCTATCAGCAAACGCACTCATCCTTCAAGGACCTATTTTAGTATTGACTCAATTTGATTGGGAAATATCTTACAAAATATTTCCCATTATTACATATTGATTTTGTTCCTTATCCTTTCATCTCCTTCTCATTATAAACAAGAATTCTCATGTGTGTGCACAACCCACAGACTTGATTATATACCTTCTCAATTTCTCTCTTCGCAACACAGTACCAGAATAGTTCCCCTTGATACTTGTTTTGTCACTAATCATTTCAACAATGTTACTTTCTAAGTCTTAATTGGTTAATTAATATATCTAATTGGATGAATTGAAAGGATTGTTGCCTTTACATGTTAAATAACTCAATTAAAATCAATAATTGAAACTTAATTTGTAAGTATTTGTAATTTAAATTAAATTCTTATTGCATATTTGCATCCTTCAAGCAAGTAGGTCACTTTTATTTTATTTTTACGTCAATTTTATTTTATTAAGGGCAGAGTGAATATGCCACCATGCCCTGCCAAATTGATAGCATGCCAGAAAACCAAGCCCAACTCATTTTGCCATCCTTTCCGATTATTGATCAGAATTAGAACAATTCGATGTGAAGAGTGTTATGTCACATGCGAAACTTTGACGAAATTAATAAATGTCCCACCAAAATAAGGTAAAAATATGGTCAATTCTATTTGCAACATGAAGAAAGGCATAATACAAGTTGGAACAATCAATTTAAAACTAAAGAATTAGTTTATGGATATCAATCACACAAATTACATTCTTATCATCTCTACTTGTAATAATCAAAACCTTTATAAAAAAGGAAATAAAAATATGTTGAAACAAATAGGAAGATTCTGAAGATATTTCTTCCAAATTATTATTAAGATATTCAGAATTTTTTTGTCAAAATCCCTTATTTATGTTGCAGTTAATATTTCCTTGTACAGTTTTAATACATAATTAGTATATTTAATTACATTTCATAATTAGGAGGATTAATAGGTTCACGCTATATTTTATATTTATTTTTTGAATTGTATGGATAGATAATATCCATCATAAATTGGGATTTTCAGTTATTAAGTTTGTCTTCTAATTAAGAGTAATTGCTCCTCTATCAATAATATCAGAAACAGTTTTTCTGACATGGTATAAACACTCTAAAATCCTTGGGAGTATGTGCAATCTCATAACCTGCATTGTTGAAAAGCCACACCCCTTTCTTCTTTCTTCCGCTGTATTCATTTGCACAGCCTGCATTGCTGCAACATCACAACCCTTCCATTCTTCCACTGTATTCTTCCACTGTAGTTATAAAATCATTTAGGCCTACATTGGCAGACTTCAAACCTCAAGAATGTTTGATACTCAGAAAACCCGACCCACCACAGAGTTCAGCACAGAGGAGATTCTAAAATTAAAGGGCTTGCTGGACACAAATGTGATAGAACCGATTGATAGAGAAGAAGAAGACAAATTCTTTGGAAAAAAGTATCAAAGACAACCCACTTTAACTTCGGAATAAGAAGAGTTGTTTGACTTAGAGATGAGTAGCCTTGAAGGAATTGGAGAGGAACTAAGTGCTATTGAAAATTAACCCATAATGTTGACAAAGGGAAAAATATTGTGTTAAATATTTTATTTCTAAATATGTTTGCACTAACAAACTCTGCTAACATGGTAACAGACTCCTAACTTTTTGTAACTAACGAAAGAGCTTCATTCTCATTTCCCTTATTTCTTCTCTCATAAACCTCTGTAATAGGGGCCGCACCACACCCTATCAATATCATTTTGACTGAAAATTACTACAGAGAAGTATTGAAAAGAGTTTGAAATAAAAGAAAAAAAAAATAACTCATGTGAGGCTAAACTATTTTTGTGGTATTGAAGTGGCTCACTCCAAGGTATTTTCTTCTCTTGACAAAAGTATATCACAAATTCGTTCAAAGGGAAGAGTATGCCCATTAGTAAACGTGTGAACTTCTTAGAATTTGTGATGAAGCCATGAGAGGTCCAGCACCAACCGAACAAGGATTCCAACCTCTCAGGAAGGTTACCAGGACCATGACACATGATCTAGTGCTTGGTTAGTAAACTCACAACCCAGGCCAGGCCCAACCATTTCTAGAAGAATCACTAGGAGCATTGCACATAAGCAAGGGCCATGGCATCAACTGTTCTCATTCTTTTCTCTTTCAATAGTATAGGTTGCCTTCTATGGGCTTGCATAATCCAACCTAGAGGTAGATAGGTGTCTTTTGTAATAAATTGGGACCACATAAAGCCCAATCAAAACCCCAGACATCGACTCTCATCTCTAGCATGCCTAAGAGAAGCTAAAACACATTTTGCACATGTGCAAATGTGGAGACCTTGGCTAGATCCACTCTAGGCATCACATTTTTAGGGCACATGGGGGATAATTTTGGATTTTGAATCTCCCTCTCCCCTACAAATTCTAGCCACCCCATGCTATAAACAGGCCACCCCTCCTTTGTATTTGACACATTGAATTTGAAGTAAAGTTATGTATGTAAATTTGAGAGAGAAGAGTTCTTTCTTTCTCTAAGTTATCTTGATTTCATGATTTAAGTGGTGACTCTACCTTCATCACTCATCTTGAAACCTCCTCCAAGTGGTGTGGCTGCATCCAAACTTCACCTTCCAATATGTCCTCTTTTCCACTTGTTCTTTTCCTATTATTCTAATTGTTTCAATGTTTTTCAATCCCTTCTTGTATTCTTATTCTTCCACCAATACTATGTCATTCATATGTGTGTTATTTTCCTTTTACATTCTTTGAAAAGCGATTTCACACTTATATAACCTTCTAAGGGTTAAATTTGTGTTCAATGGCAATCTTCGTTGAGTTCCACCATTACTCCTAATCCAATTAATAATTCAAGAAGAACTCTAAAACATAAAAGTGTGTGTTTGAATACATATATAGCAATTTCAACTCATCAATTTGGCTTAAAGCCCAACTCAACCACAAAAAATCAGCTTGTAATGTGAGAATATCCCCTGTTTATATACTTTAATTTGGTCACATAATTAGTCAATATCCTACCATCCTTGAAACTTCAATTTAGGCAATCCCCAATGAGGCAACAACTAAGGTGAGCTACGGGTGTGTGCACCTAAGGTGGCTTTTTAACTACGCAAATTGGCCCAACAAAAGATCTAGGTCTTAAATAGATTCTAATACCATCTTACAATTTAGGTTTTTGTCATAACCCTACAAAATTAGCTTATTAGATGCAGGTTGGATATCCCACATTGACTAGGGTCAATTTACAATATATAAGTGGGCGCAATCCTCATCTTACAAACTGGTTTTATAAAGAAGAGTTAGGCTTAAACTCACTTCTTAATATGATATTAGAGACTATCCTAACAAGATTTGTTGGCCTATTGTGTCAGTCATCCACAAATATCTAGTCTCATGCACAAAATGTCCAAGCCTCATAGTGAGGGAAATATGTTCGGAATCACACATCAGCTGGAAATAAGACTAATCTACAGTATATTAGTGGGGGCAAACCTCACCTTATAAGTCGGTTTTGTGAAGAGATAAGTTAGGCTTAAACTCACTTCTTAAAAATGCACATTGTCCCTCATTGATGTAAATTACTTTAGCTATATCATTGGTCAATGTGGGACTAAAACTAAACTACCACTCTTAAGGTTGCAACTACGGCAATTCCAAAGAGGTCTCAACTAAGGCAAGCACATATGTGACTGCAATTAAGGCAGCTTTCTAATGGTACTCCTATATATCCAAGTCATAAGTTGGATAGTGTAGATGGCAATTTAGTGGTGGATAAGGAGATATATTTGTGTTTGGTTGGGAAACTAATTTACCTATCACACACAAATGCATTTGTTGTACAATATCTCCTTATAAGTTCAATTAATTAAGTTTATGCACAACCCAAGAGATGTTCATTTACAGGCAACTCCATAGAATTTTACATTATCTCTAAGAAATTCCTCTATAGCCAACCATTTCCGACACCCCGACAACTAACAACTCTAATACAAATTGCTAAGCACTGAGGCATAACGGAAACTCACCTTTGCAAGTTAGTTATTAAAAGGGAAGAACCAAACACATAAATATTCCACTGCGCATCTCATACAACTTGATGTAGGAATTCAACACCCATAATACCCAAGTCACAATCAGAGTTCAATGTATCTTAGGAATAGCGTTTAATCTAATTATTCCCTTGTAATTTTGTATTCGTAATTTTCATGTATATAAGCTAAAAACATGTTGCTAATTCAGAAAACTTCTTATTTGTCATTTGTCCCAAAGATATACAAAAGATCATATCCGCATCCACAATTTGCTCACAAAAATCACACTAAGTACAACAACTAAAGGTTTTACTGATTTGATAAGTTACTCATGAAGATATTCTAAAGCAAACTCGTATACAATATAAGCGTTTGACTCTTCTAAAGTGAGAAATTGGGTGTAACAGCCCTTGATTTTAAGTGTAAGTTTACTTTGTAGAAATCAATGGTGGAAACACCTTTTCTTTTTCTCATTTTACTGTAGTTAAATCCAAACTATAAACTCCAATGCATTGCTAAGACCCTAAAATTACTTCATTTTTTAAAAACAGATAATTGAGTGTTTGACAAGAAATTATGTTTGAAAGAGGAAGATCTGCAAAATTTATAGCAACTAAGAGATAGAGCAGGAGATTGAACAGTGAATTAAAAAAGCTAGAAACATATTCTAAAAATATTTCTTACCCTGAAAAGAGCCCTTTCTCCTACCAGAGAATAATGAATGATACCACCTACTCTAAAAGTCTTTTCCTCACCTTCAACTGTAAAAAACATGTGTTGGTTGACATCCTGGATAGCAACAATTGCCCCTACACACGATCGTTGCTAATTAGAATTGAAATTTCACAGAAGATTATAAACAGATAAGATATAGATGGAGTCTGAGTACCATCAGGAATCAATGCTTCCAAACAATTGTCAACTTCATGGGTAGAAGACCAATGATTTCTCTCCAATTTTTTTATTGTATTCTGAATTGATATCTCAGAGAGTGAGGAGGACATTGACATAATAGTCTGGCATATTGTCATAACAAAACATAAGTTAGAATCAATGTAACATTAGAAGCAGTACATGCAGCAAGGACAAAAGGCTGCCAAATTTGATTGAAAAAACAAAGCAACAGGGACAACTACTGACTAAATATTTAATAAATTAATAATACTATAAGTGCACCTGAATTTCAGATATAGAAAGTGTAATATCAAAACCTAAAAGAGAACCCATGCCAAACCAACACTGAGACAAATGCATAACACCATTATCTGGCCTCTCCAGTGACAGGAAAGCTCTTAAGTTTTTCAAAATTTGATTCTGATGACTAATTAGCTGAACAGGTAGAGTGTTTTTTGAACTACTTGCATCACTGATTGAGTTCAATTGACCCAAGTTCTGAAATCCTGAAAGAGGATCTCCTGAAGCATGCTGAGATGACAAATCTTTTGATGTGACAGAAGAAAAATGGGGAATTGCTGCTTCATCTTCCACTCTCCTTTGAATAGTTTGAGATAGGATTGATAAACGAGAGAGGTCAATTGTTAATTTCATCCCAGTAGTTGCCAATTCAAAATTCATATGGATGTCAACCTCTACTACAATTTCTTGGATACAACCTGCAGCACTGAATTGTATTATATTTGGGAAAAAAAATACAGTTACACTACAAAACAAGAGAAGAGATTATGTACCAGATTCATTTTCACGTGCTAAAACAAAAGCTAAGTGAGACAAAGAAAAGTCACATGCTTCTGGCAATCTACTTGCAGCTTGTTCAGAAGTGCTAATAGCTCCTTGATCAATAGAATCATCTGAAGTATAGTTCTCACTGCCATTCTCTTCCTTCTTGATGCCTTTATTAGGTTGCTTTGCATCAGAAATGAGATTGCCAATATAGCAAAAATAGGAAGAATAGCTATCCATGGCCTTTGGCAAAGATGTTGTTTCAAGAAAAATGAATCCACCCTGTTCAATAACATTAATATTTTAGTATGACAAGTTGTATAACATAAATCCTGACACAGAAAATAGCTTCACTGTAAAAAGGATAAAGTCCCTGAGATTCAATTTGTAATACAAAGCGCAAAAAAAGATGCAGGAACATCCCTGCGAGATTATATTTCCCTTTCTAGCTCCCTAAATAATTACCTGAATCTCCCAGGATATCATATGAAATTCTCCACCAATTGAAAGCAAAAGCAGAAGCTTAGTCAATTTATGTGCTTGAATCAGTTCACTCTTCAGTGAGCATCTCCCTATGAAGATACTAGCTACTGCAACATCTATTTGTAACCAGTGATTTGTTGAAGCTGGGACACTGGCAATTGATGGGGACCCCATTTTTAGAATTGATTGGGGAGAAAGATTACTTAAACTTTCAAAGGCTGTCAAATTAGTTTCTTGTACGGAGTAAGAAGAATTTCCATTAGAACTACCAAATGTTCCTGCACTTCCTGAAGACGGAGCATTTTGAACAAGACCCAAGCTTAACATAAACGAGAAACCAGAAATAGATATTTCATGTAAGCAATTAATAGACTGCAGTAGTAAACTTTCACGTACAATATGATCAATCTTGGTTCCAATTGAATTCTTATATTCAAAAACCAAAGAAAGGATTCCTGATAAATCAGTGAGGAGATCCATTTTCCTTTCTTCACAAGATATTTCAATAGTTGTGTGCTGAATCGACATCCAAATTCCATGGTCAGGCAACTTATGCACAGCCATTTTGTTGCCAGTTATCGAGCGAAAATTAGTGGCAAAACTCTCTAAACCATCACTTCTCCTAGAATTGTGAAGAACAACCTCCATAGACTTAAATCTGCAATTCACGTTAATAAAAAAAGGGCAGTCATTATTTCTCAGTAAAGCACTTCCGGTAGTTGTCTCACTTATATTAGGTGCTGCGAACAATGATTCTTGTTTCATAATTTCAGGATGCATGAAATCAGTATCGCCAGAGCTACTACTAAACAGATAACACACCAGAGAAGACAAACTTGAAACTGCCTGTCAATAAAGAAAAAAATCCTTTAGTCATGATTTGGTAATGTAAATGCATAAATTAGTATAGAATTGCATTCATTAAATATTCTGTTGCACAGAAAGCAAAATAACCACGTTTTGAAGTCCTGCACTAGCGGTACCATAATTATTGAAAAGGACAGCTGATTCATAGTTAGCAATAAAAATATTTTGTTTTGCTTAAGGAGAGTGAGCATAATGCTTAGCCTATAAATATTGTGAAAATAAAGTAAAAAGAGATATAGGATTGATATCTTGTGTATAATGAGCACATAGGGCTATGTATTTTATACTAAAAAACATACAAAATGTATAGAGCCCATTACATCTAACACATGATTTCAATATCCATAAATGATATCAAGAAACTATTCATTCAAGTTGACATCGTCATTCCAAACCTAGGAGCCTATTTTCAACTCTTCTCAGCCCTCACCTATGAACAATTGAGTACCCTGCCTCCGGAGTATGTCCCCCTTGCGCCTAGCCATCATTGTAGGCAACTTAGCTTAAGTTCATAACAAGTGCCACTTCCAAACAGATCATTTACACAGCAAATTCAAGGCTAAGGCAGCACACTTTATAAATGCATAACCCTATGTGCTCAATAAACAATAGGGATTTAGCCTGTCTCTTACTTTTATTTTAACATGGTATCAGAGCCTATCCTAACAATGTTTGTTAGGCCTATTGTGTCACCCGTTATGCGGACCACCCATAAATATCTAGTTTCACACTCGAGATGTATATTCCTCATTGTGAGGGGTTGTTAGAAATCTCACATCAACCAGAGTCAATTTACAGTATATAAGAGGGGGCAATCTCGACCTTACAAGCCGATTTTGAGAGGAAAAGTTTGGCTTAAACTTACTTCTTAATATGAGAGCAATGGGAAGATTAGATCCAATTGTCAAAGCCGAAGAGGATAGAGGAGTTGGCACTAGAAGAAATATATATGGATCAAGCCCCAGGTTTTGTTGCTAAGGGGGATCTTCGTGATCAGTATATCGTCTCAGCAAATCTTTATATGGCCTCAAGCAGTCTCCTAAGGTTTGATTTGACAAATTTAGTATTATTGTTCAACAATTTGGTGTGGCTCACAGTGAGTTGATGATATTGTACTTACAGACAATGATCACCATGGCATCTCATTGGTAAAGCAACACCTTTGTCACCACTTTCAGACCAAAAACCTTGGCAAACTTAGATATTTCTTGGGGATTGAGGTAGCACAATTCAACAATGGAATTGTTATCTCTCAAAGGAATTATGCATTGGATATTTTAAAGGAAACTAGGTTAATGAATTCAAAGTCTGTTGACCACCCCATGGATCCCAATGTCAAACTCCTATCTAATTGGGGGAGCCACTCTCGGATCCTAAGAAGTATAGAAGATTAGTAGGAAAATTGAATTATCTTACAGTTACTCATCTTGACATTTCCTTTGCAGTCAATTTCTTAACTCTCCTTGTGCAGATCACTGGAATGTTGTCATTCCAATATTGAAGTACTTTAAAAGTTCTCCTGGAAAAGGTTTGTTATTTGGACACAATAATCACACTAAAGTTATATGTTATTCAGATGTTGATTGGGTAGGTTGTCCTTCAAGATAGGAAATCAACTTATGGATATTGTATCTCCATTAATTTGATCTCTTAGAAGAGTTGAAACAAAATATTGTGGCAAGATATAGTTCAAAAGTAGAATATATTTGTAACAAGCTTGGTATATACAATGTATATGCACTAACTTAAGAGAGAGTGAGGTAACGGGCTTAGGCCCATCTCTTTCTATTTTCTTATTTATAAATGCATGACCCTATGTGCTCAATATACAATAGGGATTCAACCTATGCCTCTCTCTTATTTTAACAATAAAGAATAGTACTCACCTATCACTTGATACATACTAAGCAATATACATAAAAAATATTTAAAATCCACTTAGACAATGAATTTATTCATGTACCTATATAACAAAAGAAATATCATTAGACTTAAATAGGGAGAAAAGATTTCCACCTTATAGATCATATCGACCTCATCCAAAAATGACAACATAGTGAATCCTTCAGCTATTATGTCAGAAGCAGCTGAAAAGGCAGACGTTGTTGTGCTCAAGGAATAAATGCAATCCCTGAAATATCAAATCAATTGTAAATGTTAGAAGAAGAAAAATAATTGTAAAATATAATAAAAACTATGTATATGAGCTCCAAAACAAAGTCCATTTAATATAAGTTAATTACAAAAAATACAAATAGTTATAGGAGACTTTATTCCTATATACATGATATGATATGCCTATAATTTATATTCTAATATTTGATTCTAATAAGATATTCCTATTTATGAAGACCATGATTAAATAGGAAATAGATCAAAATATAAATGAAGAATAAATCTTAAGATATCATCTAAGATACTCTCAAATGTTAATATCTACATATATTCCTTAAGACATCACCTAACATACTCTGTAATATTATAAGATAAAATAGATATTCCTTATATTTCAATCATCCCTCTCAAGATGAAACTTGCTAAGATTTAGCTTGTTAAAAAAAAAAAAATTTACTTTCCCGCTAATTAAAAAGTAAATAAAAATTAAGCTCCACAAAAAAACAATAGTTAGAAAAGCAACTCCAGGAGGTCACAAAATCAACTCGCAAATATTCTTACCAAACCATTATGCAATTCAGCATTCAAAAGAATTGTACGCAAGCTGGAAACGAAAACATTTATCCTTCAGTCAGCGGTAGAGTGTTGCAAATAAGAATAAGAACTCCTTTAATGTTTATTTTTCGAAGTTGCCTTGGTAATTGGTATAGCTAGGTTCAATACATCATAGGAAGTACTGGTATCTTAATTTTTCTCTCATTGTTTTTTTGGCATTAATCATCTTTGTAATTCCGTTGTATATAAATAAATCCATTCTGCTGGGTGCAATAATCACTCAAACACATTCAGAAAACATTTGTTTTTCTCTTCTAACAGTTCTAATATAACTCTGGTCCAGTTTCGTATCATGCATAGTAGAGGAAATTACAATGAAAGGCTTGCCAATCTTCCAAATCTATTGCCATTTATCTTAGTAATCGTCATTGTTGAAAGCAATAGTGACAAAACAAATCATAAAGGATGAGAAAAGAGAAACCGAGAAGGAACATAATGAATTCCATGAGTTGTGTATATCCAAGAGTTGTGTACATCCAAAAGTATTCTTATTTACAATGAAGAAGAATAACATAATCAAAAATCAATATATAATAATGGGAAATATTTGGGAAGATATCTGCATATCAAATCATATCATATTTCCCTATTTAACGTAATCAAATAATATCTCTAACACTCCCCATCAAGTTGGAACATAATGAATCCCATGAGTTGTGTACATCCAAAAGTATTCTTATTTATAATGAAGAGATAAAATAATCAAAAAACAATATCTAATAATGGGAAATATTTCGGAAGATATTTCCATATTAAATCATATCATATTTCCCTATTCAATGTAATCAAATCTTATATCTAACACTCCCCATCAACTTGGAGGATTTATACCATATAAGAAAACTTTATAACAGATGTCACCAATACAATACTGCTTGAGAGACTTGGTAAACATTTGAGTCTCTTGGTTGTTAAAGCCGATAAAGTAAATAATAACAATGCTATAAATGTATTTAATAATGGAGAACTATAGTATTTAATAAGGCGGCATGGTTATGCATTAGTTATGTACTTAAATGTGCAAGAGAATTATGCAGCAGTTGTGTGTCTAAGTATGCAGGTGAGTGATGTGTAGAAGTTGTGGATTCCTAGTAAATAAGTAGGGGTTTCGAGGCAGTTATTGTGTCTGTATTTGGTAATTTGGGTAGATTGCATTCTCCCAAGGAGTTTCTAAACCGTTTTCAATGCAGTCTCTAAAAATTTTTTGTTTAATCATATTAAACTTAAAATCAATTTCAGTTGGTAATCCATCACCAGACTTATTCCACAACTGCGAACTCCCAAGCTACCTAAAATTTGAGAAAAGCTCACTATTTCCCTTGGGATGAGTTTAATTTGAAAAAAAAAATGAACCAAAATACACAAAAAACAAACTCAAGATAACAGGACTAGGTTGATAGAGCTTCCATCTAGCGGTGAAAAACCAGACCTAAACAAATTAAGTCGCCATCATGACCAATATGCTAGCCATCACATATATCAACTTATCACAGCTCATGATACCGAAGAACATACTTTTTAAATTTAATTCAAACCATAAATTAAAATGTCAAGAAGTGCAAAACCAAGGAATGGAGAAATAATTCATCAAGATATAGGAAGACATAAGAAACCATCACATAAAATAGAGAAAGTTGATAATTAAACAAAGTATCAGCCCGTATCCAAAGATCCTACCTTAAGGACAATATATGGACGGTGATGGGTTTCAATAGAAAAAGTTGAATCGGATGGTTTTCTTCTGGTATCTCCAAGCAAGCATTTGTGCCATTTAGTTGAAGAAAGGAATGTATTGAAACTTTTCCTGAGGATGAATATTTATCATTATTTGGTTTTGGAATTTCAATCACCCGAGGCTCCAATTTAACACACTCTGCTTTAGCATTGCCATGCCCCAATTGACCTGTCAATGGTGTCATATCAAATGATGAACTGACAACCACTTTAATCTCATGGAAATCAAAAGTGAGATCAAAATTGTCCCGACTTATAACATCCTCAATTTCTTGATTGGCCTCCCTTCTGTGTGAAAATCTAACAGAAAGACCATCAAAAAATACTCCAAAATGAATGTGTTTCTCTGGAAGCTTTTGAAGCAAGATCATAATCAATTCTTTGGAATAACAGTCATATATGTCAGCCCAAGCAATTTCAGCTTTTTCCGTAAAATCTGAACCAATGGACACTTCCCTGCTATCCTCCCAGTAAATAGCATGTTGGATCTTACCAAGAACTAGAGACAGCAATGATACCGAAGAATGACTCAAAACTAAATTTAATTTCCCTAGCATTAAACCACATTCACAAAATCCAAAATTTGGATTCTTATGGTCTTGGCACGTGGAAGATATCTCAACCTTAGAGAGAAGGCATGGGTTTTCAGAATACTCAATCTCATTTTCATTCAATTTTCTGCAAACTCTTTTCCAACTCGCAGTCAACTTTTCCATGAAACTTTCAATATAAGCATCACAAGAATCTTCAGCTTGGCCTGCATCAATTTCTGAAAGGAGAAATATTTTGGCAGGTGTAACCCACATAATAGATTCCATTCCATTCATACCTTCCATTTCATTTCCTTTAGCAGAACTAAGTTCACTCACTGTACATGCATCCGCTGACGTTGTCAAAGGTGTAGATTCAACCTTCATTTGCCCACATGATAGAAAGACTTTCTGTTCAAAAATATCTTCTACAGATACTAATAACAAAGCATCAATACTAAAACATATCGAAAGGACATTTGAGCAGACAATCCCAGCAGGTGACTGTAACTTTTCGTATACAGATGGATGAATATTGTTGATTTTGGAAACTGTCAATATGATTTTCCCAAAGTTGATAATAAGACAATAACTTTGACAAGGGTCTTCAATAAGACTTTCCAACGAATCTAAACATCCATCAATATCTGAATCCTGCACTATTCTTTTCCCAGAAAATATATTTACTAGACAATGGATGGTCATAGAGATCACTTTCCACATAAATCCTAGAATAAAAAGAAAAGGAAGAAAAAATTTATTTGTAGTAGCCAATTCGTCATGACAATTAATTGAAAATTTCAGTGCTGCTCTGTGACGGGCTATTCTCCTTGCCAGTGATATGCCTTCAATAGGCAACTTTTTCTCAATGTTAGAGATCAACTCCCAATGACATCTAGCAGAACTTAAAAGCAGTTTATTATGAGACATTTTAGAGAAGAACTTTTTCCATGTGCAGCTAGTAGAATATCCAAATAACAGTAAGATATTCTCATAAGCATTGACGTAATTTAACCATTGACCTATAAGTCCAGCTAATCTATATAATGACAACCTACGAGTTGCAATCACATGGCCAATTCTGCTGGCAGCTATTTTCCATAATTCTCCAGCACTTCTAGAATGACTGTAGTTATTACATAGCAATTTGTGAAAAAGTAGACATGCAGAAATGCCATCTGGAGATAATGAAAAGGCCAGTTCTGGAAAACAGAGAGTGCAATTTACCAGCTTAAGATCTCTTAATTTAATATAAATTTGCACATCCGAAGAAACCAAAGCATGGTCTGTGGAATTTTTTCCAATTAATCTGACCCTGAATCCATCGCCTTTTAATATAACAGTGTTCTCTTTCGTTGGAATAAAAATTGTACCAAGAAAACCTCTAAGAAGGCATTTTTTATCCACACATTTAGATCTTGCTCTAAACTCAATTATTTCCCCAAAACACATAAACTCGTCATTTAAGATTGGCAATTGAGCCTCCACATGAATGCGATGTGCCACTAGATGACAGTTTTTCAAAATAAGATTCCAAAAAGATATTGTAATATTTTTTTTCTCAGATACAGCATATAAGATCCTCTCCAAAATGTGATGCAATGAACAGCCCTACAATTAATACAAAAGGTAACCAGTGACATTTAACACCATAATTTCATTATATCGAACGGATTAAATCTGCATGGGGAAGCAAAAAAACAAAAATCAGCAGCTTAGGCATGTGTCTCTCTTAAGAATCAGAACATATATCAACCGCAAAGTACCTCTTCTCATTTTCGACAAATCTACTGACTGGGCACCAAGCAATTTCCCTATAGTATTCTCTCATTATAAAGAGGTATAAATGGTTAAAAGTTCAAACATGTGATAGAGACAGCCACAATCTTCAACACTCACCAAAACCTTAGTAATTTCTGTATTTTTCCATTATTTTACTTATATCCTGTACAATACCTTCCTATAAAAGACTAGGTTCACTCGTATGAAAATAAGTTGGGATGGGACCTCTTTGATTGATCTTTAAAAAACAGTTCTTTGAAAGGGTGTTACTGTGTTTGTCAGTATGATATTAAAGGAACCTAGGAATAGAGTGTGTATGAGCAAATGTGTGCAATTGTGTGTATATACATTTTGTACCGTCATTTATCTTAACTGGACACTTGCCTAAAACACCTACCAGCAAATCTAGAGTTCTTCACTCACTCTTTTGAGTCGATTCCCAAATCGAACCTAACTCTAATACCAATTATTAGGAACAAAGCAAAAAAAAAAAAGAGATGAAAGAGAAAAGAAATGACACGACAACTTAACGTGGTTCGGCACACAATGTGTATAGCTAAGTCAACAACTACATTGGAAAGCTTTTAAACACACCAAAATTAAATACT
>Ga0209700_101423_pt1 | contig 49532 bp, 19 predicted proteins | sample SiratroredBW_FD_187528 | JGI IMG/M metagenome (GOLD analysis project Ga0209700, IMG submission 187528) | Root nodule microbial communities of legume samples collected from California, USA - Siratro red BW (SPAdes) (version 2) | ecosystem: Host-associated > Plants > Roots > Nodule | place: USA...
AAAAACTTGTATATGATATTGTAAATATGTTTTGAAATTTCAGTTTAGCTTTATTATGTAATTTTGATGTATGTTAACTATGGAATACTGTGAGATACACATGATGATAATACTTTAGCTGTCATAATAGAAGCTTTAATTTTGTGGGGTGTTACAGTATGTTCTTGAATCAAATACTCTATAAAATAAATTTTAGAAGATTCATAATAATCAAACAAAATATCTTATATATTATTACTAATTTATCATCTTAATAAATATTATTAGTATATATTTAAAATATTAATTTAAATATTTATTATAATTTAATAAATGTGTTATATTTTACAGATGGATAATTAATGTATATTATTACAAGATTGACGGTTGAAAATTATTAAATATTACAGTTTTTTTATCCCTAAAATGGAACCTCTAAAGGGTGACATGAGTTTCTCCATAAATAATGATACTCGCGCCAATGATATTTTTTAATAATATTATTTATAATTAATAGGGTTTAGGGTTAGAAAATACTTAAATGTTTAGAAGTGTAATGGGGAAAGCTATAGGGTTAACTTCTTCTGTTGCAGTATAGGTAGCCAATTTAGAAAGTGGAGTTGGATTTGTGTTGTGTGCCTGGTGTATTATTTTTTGTGCAGGGTATAATTATGCTGGCGGAGAGGTGATATTGCAAGCAATTTGTGGTGAGATCAACAGAGGAGTAACAAGTTGAGAAGAGAATAGTGTCTTGGTCTATGAATGACAGTGCAGATGTGAGAAGGCTATCTTACAATACAAGCAAGTCAGTGCTAAAGCCTATATGTTGGATGGAATTACAGTGGAATGGGTTTGAAGGTATATTTTTGTCTTATTTGCTGATTGTTGGGTGTTTTAGTGTTAAATAGAGCCTCACTGGACAAAACTCTAGGTTTATTGGTTTATTCTGTCAAGTTTAGGCCTTCGTTGTTTATGCCTAGTTTAAGTCATAAGTGCTATTCTTGGAACTGTTCTTCTTGCTGTCTTGATGATGGTCTTTTTGGATTTGGTTTCATTTGTTTCTTTTTGTAATAGGATTGGAGCACTGCTTAAGTGTTCCCATTAATTATATTCTTCGCTGTTAAGAAAATTATAATTAATATATATATATATTCAATATATTAATAAAAAAATAAATAATGAGTTTTATTTTTTTATTTTTGAGATTTATTTAATATATATATATATATATGATTCAATAATTTAGAGAGTCTAATATCTGTCAAATTATGAAATTTAAAATATTAAATAAATAAAAAATATGTAGTATTAAAAAATTTCACTAAATAGGAAATTAAAACTAATACCAAAAAATTAAAATTAATAAATTAAATATCAAAACTTCCTTAAAGTAATTCAACAATAAATATTTTTAAGAATAAACAATATGTCAATATTTTTTTCTATAAATTCATGTTTAACTTTGTTAAAATATTACTAGAGAAATTTGAATTTTGTATACATCCATATAATTAAGTATAATACTTTTTATTCATAAAATTGAACATACGAGGATCACATGAATTTTCTATAAAGCTTACTTTTCAATAAGAGTTAAGTATACATAATAAGATGAAAAAAAAACCATTCCAACTTATTATAAAATATAGTATTTTAATAATTATTATAATTGAAATATTATAAGAAAAAGTGCTATTTATTTTTGTATTTTTTTTCTTATTTTTATTAAATTTAGAAGAAACAGAGACATTAAATAAACTCATTACAATTTTTTTATAATTCATTTATCAATTTTATACTAAAAATAGTAAATATATATAAATTAAATTGGCTTTAATATTTACAAACTATTTAAATACTACTTTTTTAAACGATACATAGTCAAAATGTTATATTTATCTCAATAGAGTAGTTATTGTAACAGTCCAAGAATTCTATAGCATTTGCAATCAAACTCTTATAAATAACAAAATATATATTCTAAATCATAAAATATTTAATATATGAAAGATACATAAAATAAGGAAAGAAGAAATAAGAAGAAAAGAAGAACGAAAAAAAAAATTCTTTTTTTTTTAGGTTGGGGAAAAATAATTTCGCTCGAGAGAAAATCCACCTCGCCCGAGTTAGAAATTTGTCTCTTGAGCGAAAACAGTCCAGAGAGCACTCTTAATTTTCGCTTGAGCGAAACTACTCTCGCTTGGGCAAAAGCACTCTAGAGAACATCTTATTTTGTTTACGAAGGACTCGCTCAGGCGAGCTTCATCTCACTCGGGCGAGACTTGTAGAGTAAACTTTTCTGCAACAGTCGCTTGAGCGAGATTCTTCTGCTTAAGCGAGACTATCTAAAAATATTCTCAATTAAACTAACTTTTGTCTGCTAAGTATTATCATCCATTTAAGGTTCAAAGTACTACATAAAGTATTCATGTACATCAAACTTATCTACGACTATTTACATGACAAAAAGAGTGACCATTCCAAGGTCATAAAGTCTTTAACTACATCAAAACATATATACAAGTATATACAAGACAAAAAGAACAACAATTTAAGGGCATATCATCTTTAAGGCACTCCAAGACCTGCATCTGCACTTGCTCGTGTAGATAGTACAGTCATCGCAGTTCATACAACAACATGAAAAACAAGGGTAAGCTAGTAAACTTGAAAGTTTATAACATATAACTACATGCAAATAGAACAGAGTATCTCAGTCATAAGAATTTCTTTAAAGTATAGCATATCAAGTTTCAATACAGGTTTTCCTTTTTCATTTCAAGTACTCATGTCAAACATCATACATAAAGGTCTCACATGGACCACATCAATACACATAGGTCACACATAGACCCATCATCTTCCGAAAGACCCATTAAGTGTGCCTCTACCAGAGACTAACATCTAATCCAATACCCAAGACTTAGATTCAGCAATTCTAAGAGAAAGGACTAATCCAATACCCAAGACTTAGATTACCATTGAATCTAAGAGAAAGAACTAATCTAATATCCAAGACTTAGACTGCCATTCGAATCTAAGAGAAAGGATCAGAGTAAGCTCAAACATCCAATATTGAGTCTCACCAGCGGTCCCGGTGTGTATGAACTCCCTCACAGCTTGTCACCACTTGATATCTTAGTCTATGTGACTTAGATCATCAGTGAAGCTAGAGGATCTCTGTTAAACATAGGCGCGTTATACTTAATGTACACAAACGAGCATAACTCATACATTATCCCAAATGTATGACATCAATTCATCATTCACATCAATACTCATTCAATCTAAAAATCATATTATGCAAGTATCTTTCCATCATCAAAACAATACTTAATTACTCAAAACAGTTAAGTTAATCACACTAAGTCAAAACAAACAATCAAATTCATTCAGTGCTCCAGGACCAGTCAGACCTGCAAGAAAGACTTGAGCACTGATAATCACATATTCAAATCTTCTGTGCTATAGGTATATTTAAAGTAACTAACTAGTATAAAAATAAGTTACTAGCTTCCCTTACCTCAGACAACGATCCCCTACCAATTCTTCCAGTCAGGCAATAACTCCGGTCCAACTTTAGGGATCTAGAACGAGTTTTCCAAATAACACCAACTTTTAGTATAACCTTAATCAAGTTGAGAGGAACGCTTTTCTCTATTGTTCCCATCAATATTGATGACAAAAACTTAACGAAAAATAGAGAACAAAGGATCTTTAAAGCAAATATGAACTTACTCTGTTTGAGATTCTGATCAGTTTGAAATGGCCTTAGGATCCTCACCTACTGCAGGGCTTGATCAGATTCTGGAACAGAGGAAGTATAGAAGGTGAAAATCAAGAGAGGAGGAAAGCTATGGAGGTTGGAAGGTAGGAGAGAGAGAGAAAGATAAAGTGAAAAAGGGGAGTGTTTTTCTTTGTTCTTATCTTTACGTTTTGGGGGGTTTACAATTATACTTTGACAACCACATGTGGCATACGCTCACTTTACAATCTTATGTGGCGCTGATGTGGCCAAGATAAATGACGTGTAAAAAATATTCCAACATGGCACTGAGAGTCTTTTTAAGGGTTTACATGTTTGAGGTTTTATCTATAACGCTGCCCAGCATATTCCATCAAGGGTTGAGAAGCAGTGAGTTAGAATCTCAGATCTCTTGAATCTCGCCACTGCTGTCATCGCTGCTGTCGCCACCGTCGATGATCTCCCACCATCGCTCGCCACCGCAACCACTGTCGCACAAAATATCCCTTATGCAAATGGGTGCACTTGACTCCTATCACGTTTCAAAATTTAAATTTAGATACTTAAAACCCAATTATGCCCTTTCATAACAAAATATCCTAAATTTCCTTCAAAAAGAAAAGTACTGTTTTATCCTTGTCCACGTGTACAATTATACCACGTCAGCAGTTGGCATATGTTTTGTATGCCAGTTGTGGTTGTCAAAGCAAAGTTTTCCTATCTCATATTAATCATAGAAGAAAATGATAGATAAATTGTTAATATATATTATATTAATACTTTTTATAATTAAAATATATGTGATTAAATAAATCAAAAAAATAAAAGAGAATAAAAATAATTTTTTATTTTTTATTAATATATTGAATATATATACATATATATGATTAAATTAAATTTGAAATAAAATTTGAAATATGTAATATTAAAATTTCAATAAATAAGAAATTAAAACTGAAAACGTTTTAGGTTGAGTTCAAGAGGGGGGATGAATTGAACTTTGAAAGATTTTTCCTAATTTATTTAGACCTTTGAAAATAGTTTTCGCAATTTGAAAAACATTAATGAATCTTGGTGCTAAAGATATAAGGTGTAGTAAAGAAATAAATTGATTGAAGGCACGAATGAATCAATTTGTTGTATAGGCAGATAGAAGTTTTCAAACAACACACACAGCAGATTCACAATCCTGCAGATTTACAATTTCATAGTTGAAAAATATGTTATGGCCAAGTTCAAGAAGGGAGGTGAATTGAACACTTGAAAATTTTTGCAAACTGTTTTGAGAATGAATAATTTTTATGGAAACTATTCAAGAAGTAATGTAAAATAAACAGCAAAGGATCAACAAACAGTTTTAGCACAATATCAATCAATCAGATGCAGTAAACTGTAACCAGAAAACAATTCTTGAATATGCAATATACTGTAAAATCAGTTCTGGAAAAGTTGAATTAAGAAATCAAAAAATTAGATCAACTTCAAGTTTATAAAGATTTACTGATTAAAGAACCTTTTATTAACCAATACAAACTATGTTAAGTGTATTAAAACAGTCTTTAATCAATAACAGTGAAAGATTGAGTTTTCTGGAAAAACGAACTGATAAATAGTAAACCCAGTAAATTGCTAAACTGCAGATTTACAGAGAACTGATATACTGGTTATTCACAGATTCAAAGCAGTTCAGATTAGAATGTGTTAAAATGGAATAAATGATTTTAGGTTGTTGCTAAAAATGCTTTAAAAAAAATGATGAAGTTATTCAATTAGCAAGATTCACTTAATTCTGAAAATTCAAGAAAATAAGCAAGAATTAGCAAGAACAGTAAAGAGAGAGAGAGCAGGAGAGAATCAGGACACAGTAGATTTTTATACTGGTTCACCAACAACCGGGCTACGTCCAATCCCTTACACACAGTAAGGATTTCACTAAACTGATCAACTTGATCACGTTTACATCACTTGCCTACAGTAAGAAAATACTGCACACCGCAGCAACCACTGCTGAACCTATAGCAGACCAAGAAACACCACAAAATCCACTATGTGCTTCAAGAACTCGCTGAAACCCACAACAAGTCACAGTTATACAGAGTCCACTGTATAACCCAGAAACGTCTCACTGCACCCCGCAGTAGACCCCTGCTGAACCCACAACAGAACAAGAAACCACACAGAAACCCACTATGTGTTTCACGAAGACTCTTGCTGAATCCCACAGCAAGTCACACCCTGTACAGAGCCCACTGTATAGAATAGAATTAGCAACCCAGGTAACTCACAGCAGAATAATCTTCAATACAAAGAAAGATTAACACAATCACAACAATACAAGCACTTCTATACAAAGGAATACAAAGATAATAAGAAAAGGGTATAGAAGGCTTAGTCTGATGAACGAATCAGTGAAGAAACTGTCTCAGTCAAATGATTGCTCCAGTAGTAGTTGAAGAAAATAGTTCTTTGATGAAAACTTTGATTGATCTTGATCACAAGACTCAAGGGCGCTTTTGCTCTCTCTGAAATCTCAAATGTTCATGCTCAGAAAATGTTTAGAATGATTTTCGTTACTTTCCAAAATTTCGCGCCAGCTATTTAAAGACAACTGTCATTTAAAAATTCAGTCGATTGTTTTTTCAAATAGTCAACTATTTTTCTCCAGTTAGTTAAAACAGTTGTTCAAAACACAGGTTTTGATTTTAATGATTTCTCAAAAGTTTTGTTAATATAGAAAATACTTGTGGAGCTTATCATTGATTAAGATTGCAAGCATCACTGATTAGACCTCAAACTTACCCCACAACACACATTCCTAAGTTCTAGACCAAGTCTTCAATCTTCATGAAATCTTCATGCATTCCACATATGATCATAAGGTCTTGAATATCTTCACTTGGTTGGCTTCATCAAATCATCACAGTAGCCCACTGGTGCTAACAATAGCACTACCTTAAGCATATCAAATTCACACAGTTCCTAGAGCAATATTACACTAAGAAAAGAATTAAACAAAATTCCAAATTTGAATGAGAGCAAAGAAGAATAGAATTACAAAATACCAATTTGAAACACCTAACACAACTCTATATTGATTTCAGTCAATATTAACAAATCTGATAAAGTTTCCTAACACCAGTAATTAATACAGATTTGAGAATTATTCAGAATGCAGATTCAATTATTCAGTTATACCAAAAACACAGAACAATAATACAAATTCTGCAATATTACAACAATTCAGGCAAAGATCCAACTCTTTGTAAAATCACAGATTTAGAATCTTATATGTATTACAGAATTAGAAAAGAACCAATCTGTTAAGCAAGATTTCTTTGACAGCTACAGCAGATTTATCAGAACCAACATAGAATTCAAGTTACAATGCACACATCAATATCTAGCAGAGAACTTAAACCAGTTTTATCAAGATTACCATAAATTAATTCAATCTTTCAATTAAACACAATGAGCAGTGCAAGAACAATACAAAATTGAAAGAGAAGGGTCAAGAACAATAGAACACAGTCAATTATACTGGTTCACCCTTCCTCAAGGACTACGTCTAGTCTCCTTTGCCCCTCAAGCAAAGAAAATTTCACTAACTTTAATCAATTGTTTACACACAAACAATTAGATAATTCTTATTCCCAATAAGAATCAAACACCCACTGAAATGAGCACCTACTCCCCGTAGTCCCCACTCAAATCAACAATCACACACAGGCTAAACCTATAGCCTACAACAATACATAGTTTCAACAATTTCACTGATTTGCAATCAGTTTACACAAATTTTGATACAAAAGGGATCAAGAATGGTAAAAAACAACTCCCTGATTGGCACGCAGAAGAGGCCTTTGCACAGTGTTAAAGAACTCCAATAGCACAGAATGGGTCAAACGTTACTCTTCAACAAAAAACCTCAATTGATTTTCCTCAAGAACTCTCACTTTCACAAAAGTGTTTCTCACTGGTTTTTCTGCTGTAATGATTCTCTATTTTCGTATCTGTGTTATGGCACATTTTAGAAACCTCACTATTTTTATAGAAGAAAAGGCGCCAATTCAATTTTTCAAAAAATCGTTAATTCAGTTTTGCCAAGCATCGAATAACTCGATTTCATGAAAATGGAAATCGCTTTATTTGAGCCCAGTGCAGTATTTTAAAAACCAGTTTAATCAAAAACTTAGCTAACTCTTTAGTTTAACATTTCAAACACTTTTAGACCTTTGTGCTGTTGGATTTCTCCATGACTATGCATAGGTTCTTTGCCTATCAAGCCTAAACCCACTCACACCAGACCAAGACCTAAACCACATCCAATTGTTTGCTTGCTTTGCCTTGTTGGACATGTCTTACATGACTTCATCAAATCCTTAGTCTTGTGAAAGTACTAACAAAAACTAATATCATATAATTAAAATTAATAAATTAAATATCAAAACTTTGATGAAATAATTCAACATTAAATATTTTCACGAGTAAGAAAATGTTACAATATTTTTCCTATAAATTAGTGTTTAGCTTTGGTAAAAATATTATAAGAGATATCTGACCTTTTATAAAAGTTAGATCTTTAGAAAGAATTGAGAGAAAAGTTATGGGAAAAATTAAGATAAAAACTATTGGAGTTATACTTAGTGTTATGCTTCTATTGAATCTTACACAAGCAGAATTAAATAGTATTGGTGGATTTTTGTGCAAAGGGAAGTGTGTGATCAAATGTTCAAATGAGCTATTCTCTCAACATTGTATTAAAGATTGCGAATCACACTGTAGTGATGAAGTATCTTCTAATCCTGCTTACAATTGTATCAACAATTGTCGCTTAATAAAGTACATTGCCACTGATATTGGTATGTATCCTCTCAAGATATTTATTTATTTTCACTATTTTATTATTTTAATTTTATATTTGATTTCATTATTTTATTTATTTGATAATTGACTGTTTTCTTATGATTTTGATCATTGACTTTACTCACTTCTTAGGTACTCATGATCTTGCTAACAATGTGAAGGATACTTGCATGCAAGAGTGTGAAAAAAGTTATGATTTATAAGAAAAATTTTTGAGGGAAAAATAGTTAGAAGAAATGATGTTCCTATACAATTTTGAAAAATAAATTTATTTTATTTTGAATTGCGAAATAAAAAAGTTCAGAAAAAAAAAATTTCTCAACTACTTTCCTTCATCTTCTTTATCATTCTTTTTATTGTTTCAACTTGGATGTTAATAAAATAAAACGATTTTTTTGTAAAACATTTTTATCAAATTTTATTAAAAAAGAAAATTAGAAAATATTCTTAAAAAATGGTATATAATTTGCATGAATAAGGGATTAAGATAATATAATGTGAATCATGATTACGAATATGAATATATTTGAATGTATAAAACTAGGATAAATTTGAAAGTATTTAATTAATTTATACTTTTTAAATAAAACAAATAAATTTGAATGAATGAATAATATTTGTTTATTTTTTATATACTTAAATGGGATCTTATAGTTAAGGACCATACTTAAAAAGAATAAATATTATTTTGAATAAGATTTTTTATTTTCACAATAAACTATTTCGAATATAGTCACGGTAGAGGTGTAGAGACCCACTTAATAGAGTAGCCATCTTTAAATCTTTAATATCAATTAACTCTTAAATTATTGATTTATTCAAGATTAAGAATTAGCTATAGATAATTTATAATTAAACATAAGATGTCCCAACTCATCTTGTTGAACTTTTACCATATTATAATCTTTTGTTAATCAATTAAAAAAGCTCCAACATATTACACGTGTGAGAGTTATCTTTATTTTATCTTTATATGTAAAAAAAATATTATGCTGCAAAAGAAAAGTAAAATTTGACTTTAAATATTGAATTGTAAAAAAGGATAATAGACTTTCTCCCATAATAATTCTATATTTGAGCATTAATATAAATAATACTTTTTTGATAGCTTCAAACAATATAAATTTTTTTGAAGTAATAATAATAATGCAATAGAATTTTTCATGTATAAATAAAAGAAATTGGTACAAAATATATTGTATGTAAAATATGTACAAAATAAACGAAAAATGGTAGATTGAAATATTTTAATAATTAATAATATTTGTAAAATATTTTTGAATATTGAATAATATTTTAAGTTATACTATATTTTCTAGCCAATAAGTTTGGATGCATAATATCTAAGTTATATTATAACTTTTAGACAATTTAGAGAGAGTAATACATTACATCATCTTTGTATATTCTTTGATGTTGCCAAGTAATTTTTATGGAATAAAGAGCTTAATTTTCATAAGGAGTTTTTATTTCATATTCATTCTTTTGTACGTAAACTTTTAGTTTTGATTAGAATCCTTTAGAATTTTGTAAAGAGATTTCCAATGTGCCAGAATACATAATATTTACATGTATTTTCTAGACAATTCAGAGAGAGGGTAACATCACATTTTTGTATATTTTTTAATATTGTGAAGTAGTTTTTATGGAATAAACAACTTAAATTTCATAAGGAGATTTTATTTCATATTCATTTTCTTGTTTGTAAACCTTGTAATTAGTTTTGTTTAGTGGAATTCTTTAAAATCTGTAAAGGAAAATTAGATATAACTAATTTTGGTTTTGGTGTCAACTAGTACTGATTAATTTAGGCAAAATCTTTAAATTGCAAAATTTATTAGGTCAAAACTATTTTTCTTAAACTTTTATTTTAGTTTTAAGTAAATAAAATAAATATACCAAATCTTTAAAAATGTGTTCTTTATAATAAATTATAAGGAACACATTTATGCAACAAAAGTTGGTGGTGTAAAATACAAGAAAGAATGAATGTAGTGGCTACAACATCCCAAAAATATATATTGTCTAAATACAGTGAATCCAACGAAGGAAAACAAATTTCAAAATAAAGTTTGCAATCTTTCACACACTCTGCACCTGCATTTGTATCTGCTCATGTATATAGTACAATCATCGCAATTTACAAAATAACATGAAAAGAAAGGGTAAGCTACTGAAAAGAAAATTTTATAACATACTCAATACATGCAAAAGAGCAAACCACATGAGTTATTCATAAGAATTTCTCAAAAGACTACTATATACAGTTTCAATACTAAATACATTTTAATTTCAAGTATTCATATCAAACATCCTATATCAATTGAGTGATTTGATTGTAAACTTTGATTGAATTACTGGAAATCCTTGCAAGAGGTTGCAAGGGACTGGACGTAGCTCAAGTGGTTGGGTGAACCAGTATTAAAAATCTGTATGATCTTCTTCTCCCTCACTCTTTTAATTTTCATACTGCATTTGTGCCGATTTCAATTCTACTATCAAGAACAACCAGTTAAAATTGAAGAACAATCTATTGAATTCTGGACAAATTTATAAATAGTCATTCTAATTGTGTTTCTTAATCTGTTAAAAAGATTTTAACCTATTGTATTCTGGAATTACACTCCTGAATTAATTTCTTGATTTCTTAATTGGATTGTCTTGAGTATTTGGAATTATTGGATCTGTGTCTGTGTGATAATTTGTCTGTTAGAAATGGTGCATTGTTGTATGATTGTGTGAGGTTGCATTTTGTTATTCACTGCTTCTGTTTGACCTATTGGTGTGAATTGAATTCTTTTGAACCTAGTGGTGACTTAAAATTGCTTATCTATAGTGATTGGTTGTTGTCGATTAATACAAACTGTGATTTGTGCTCATTGTTTTACGGAATTGGTAAATAATTTGTTGAAATATTTTCTGAACGAATTGATTGTGGGTTATTGAATCATCTGAATTTGCTCTATTCTGGTTTTATTTGGTGGAGTAGTACTTTATAATTCATTTACTGCTTTTAGTGAAGCTGAGTATTAAATGTGCTGCTTTGTGTGAATAGATTTGTACTTGATTAATGTTCATTGTGAGATAACACTTGTTCTTAGCATTGTATTTCTCTGGATCGTGATTGGGTGTGCTCTGTTGTATTCAGTTCCCTAAAATTGGTTTTATTATTTCTGTTTTAGTGTTGCAGTACTGAAATTTCAATCTGTTGATATTTGTTTTAACATATTGTTTTCTGATACTGGTTGAAAATTAACTAAGTGCTGAAAAAGATTTTCAACAAATTGTTTTTTAAATTCAACCTATTAAAAACGTGTTTACAAGACTTGCAGAAAAATTTTAACATGTTGATTTGAATTTTTAACAGACTGTTTTTCACACAGTTTATACATACATTTAATAGAGTTTCAACCTGTTGTTTGTGAAATTAACATGTTTTTCTTTTGTGGCTCTCTTATTGTAATCATAGTTTCATAAAAGCTCTCATTCAAACTTTTAAGTTTTCAAAAAAGTTTAAATTGTTCAATTCACCCCTCTTGAACATTGGCCATCTTATTTTTCAACAATTGGGATCTAGAGTGGGTTCTTGAAAGTTATTCAAGTTTATCCTAAATGGTCAAAAATAAACTTCCTTTTGCTGAGGGTGCCTCTATTCATAGAACACCTATGTTTTGTGGATTGAACTATTAATTTTGGAAAGTTAGAATGAAGATTTTTATTGAATCTATTAATTGCGGTGTTTGGGATGCTATTGTTAATGGACTGTATGTGCCTAAATTGCTTGTTGATAATGTGTATGTTGATAAACCTTGGTGTGATTGGACTGGTGAAGAAAGTAGGAAAGCTCAATATGATAGCGTTGCTAAAAATATAATTACCTCATCACTTAATCTTGATGAATTTTTCAAGGTCTCACAGTGTACATCAGCTAAAGAGATGTGGGACATTCTTGAGGTTACGCATGAGGGAACGAGTGATGTTAAAAGAGCTAGAAAGCACACTTTGATACAAGAATATAAGCTATTCATAATGAAGCCAGGGGAGACAAACAAGAGAGTTATCCATCTTGACAATAGTTGCACTCTTTGGTAAATTGAGGGAGCGTGAATTGGAGATGATCAGACTTAATGAACAGGAGCATGGAGATAGAAAGCAAAAAGGCATAATTCTCAAGTCTGCAATTCAGAAGGAAGATAGTGATGATGAGTTCTCCAACAACTGCAATGAGAGACATTAACACTGCTGACCCGAAAGTTTAGCAAGTTCTTGAAGAAAAGGGGCAAAGAGAAGAGTCAACCACTCAAGAGGTACAATAATAAAAAGGTTGATAATTCTACTAATATAACTTGCTTTGGTTGTGGGAAACACGATCATATAAAGATGGAGTGTCCAAATCAAGCGCCTAAAGAGAAAGCTTCCGAGAAGAGATATGTGAAGAATAAGAAGTAGAGGAGAGCTTATATTGCCTGGGAGGACAATGATACTTCCTCTAGCTCTTCATCAGAAAAAGAAGAGGAAGCAAATCTCTGTATGATGGCGGGACATGAATCAGATAACAGTGTGAGTTCTAACATCTCTTTAACTCATGAGAATTATAGTACTTTGTTAAATGCTTTTAAAGAAACTCATGAGGAGGTTAACCGTTTGGCTCTTTCCAATAATAGACTCAAGGCTTTAAATAGTTGGTTGGAGAATAGAGTGAAACAATTAGAAGAAGAACTTCTGAACTTGAATATCGATTTTGAAAGTCTAGAGATGATTTATAAAAGTTCTTCTTGTAATTATTCTTAAAATGGTAAACTGACAAATTGTGAAAATAGTGAAAATTGAGAAGTTTTACAAGGAAAGGTGAACTACTTGATTAAAACTATTTCTAAACTCTCTATGGGAACTGCAAATTTAAATGCACTGCTTCATTCTCAAAATCGTGTTTTTAATAAAGCAGGCATTGGTTTTCAAAAAGGTTTTCCAAAGAAAGTGAAGAAATTTAACAGCTTTTTTTGTCATGGTAGTACATCATATTCCTCACCTGTCACTTGTTTCTATTGTTTGGAAAGAGGTCACACAGTTAGACAATGTAAAACTAGATTGTATGATTTGCCGAAAGGCCTTGTGAAGTGGGTTCCCAAGGGTACTGTCAACATGAATGGACCCAAGATTAATAGGGGACCAACTCTTGCAACTCAACTTGTTTTGCAAGGACTTTGGATAGCCAAGAAGCAGCTGTGGTACCTTGACAGTGGCTGTTCAAAGCATATGACAGAAGATACTCAAAAGTTTAATAACTTAAAAATGAGGCAAGAAGGCTTTGTGACGTACGGGGATAATAACAAAGGAAGAATCCTTGGTAAAGGTGATGTCGGGAGCCATGACTCGATAATAATCAAGGATGTGCTATTGGTAGATGGATTGAAGCATAACCTATTGAGCATCAGTCAACTATGTGACAAAGGCTACGAAGTTACATTCAAGCCAGATTTGTGTCAAATATCACAAGCATTTACACGCCAAACCTTGCTTATTGGTAAAAGAGTAAACAACATGTACATGCTTAACATTTGTAACATTGCATCTAGCATGACTTGTTTGCTCTCCAAGAATCATGATTCATGGCTTTGGTATAGAAGGTTAACACATATACACATGCATCATCTAGATAGACTTGTTTCCAAAAATCTAGTTGAGGGACTACCTACACTCAAGTATGAGAAAGATAGAATATGTGAAGCTTGTCAAAAAGGGAAACAAACTAAAAATGTTTTCAAATCCAAAAACTTTGTTTCCACTACTAGACCTCTTGAGTTCCTCCACATGGATCTATTTGGTCCTTCTCGCACTATGAGTATGGGTGGTAACTACTATGGACTTGTCATTGTTGATGATTTTTCTAGATTTACTTGGACATTGTTCATTGTATCCAAAGATCATGCACTCGCAGCTTTTAAACATCTTGCTAAAGTTTTGGAAAATGAAATTAATTGCCATATTTAGTCTGATCATGGGGGTGAGTTTGAAAATGAAAGATTTGAAAAATTTTGCAACAAACATGGCATTAAACACAATTTTTCCACTCCAAGAACCCCACAACAGAATAGAGTTGTGGAGAGGAAAAATCGTTCTTTGGAAGAACTTGCTCGAACTTTGTTAAATGATTCTAATCTTCGAAAGTATTTTTGGGCAGATGCTGTGAATACTGCCTATTATGTTTTAAATCGTGCTTTGATTAGGCTTATTTTGAAAAAGATCTTATATGAGCTTTATAAGAGAAGAAAGCCAAACATTAGTCATTTTAAAGTGTTTGGATGTAAATGTTTTGTTTTAAATAATGGCAAAGATAATATTGACAAGTTTGATGCAAAAGCTAATGATGGCATTTTGATTGGTTATTCTTCTCATAGTTATGAATATAGAATTTATAATAAACGTACTATGATTGTGGAAGAGTCTGTGCATATGGTATTTGATGAGACTAACCTTGATTTGCAAGATGTTAATAAAAAAGGGGCAGAGGAAGAGGAAAATAGTAGTGAGTTGCTGCAGAAAAACAGTTTTCTAATCAGAAATTCAACAGATTGAATTTCTCTAATAACGAGTTAAATGAAGAATCACCAACTCATGAAGGAGTACCACCTGCACCTGTTTGTACTGCAGATCTCCCTAGAGAGTGGAGGATTCTTAGGGATTTATCTCTTGACAACATCATTGGCCAAATACAGCAGGGAGTTTCTACTAGACGCACATTTAACAATTTTTGTGAAAATATGGCGTTTGTTTCTTAGATTGAACCTACTTCTATTGATATTGCTTTGAGTGATGATAAATGAATTGATGTTATGCATGATGAACTTAACCAGTTTACTATGGTCTGAAGCAGGCCCCGCGACAGTGGTATGAAAGATTGAACAACTTTCTAACCTCTCAAGGCTATGAAAGAGGGAAAGTTGATAAAACTCTTTTCATTAGAAAACTTAATTATGATATTATTCTAGTACAGGTATATGTTGATGATATCATTTTTCGTTCTACTAGTGAAATTCTATGTAAAGAGTTTGTGTCAGCTATACAGGGAGAGTTTGAGATGTCCACGATGGGAGAATTAAACTTCTTCCTTGGATTGCAAGTGAAATAGATGAAGCATGGGACATTTATGTGTCAATCTAACTACTGCAAGGAGCTTCTGAAGAAATTTGAGATGGACAAATACAAGGAAGCTTCAACACCGATATCTACTAGTTGCTACCCTGACTTGGATGAGAAGGGAGTTTCTGTAGATCAGACTAAATATAGAGGGCTAATTGGTTCATTGTTATATCTTACAACTAGCCGTCTTGATATCATGTTTAGTGTTTGCATGTGTGTCAGGTTTCAATCTCACCCAAAGGAATCACATTTTAAAGCTGGGAAGAGGATCTTAAAGTACTTGAAGGGAACAATCAATGTGGGTTTGTGGTATCCTAGAGGAGTCCCATTGAGCTTGACAGGCTATTCAGACTCAGATTTTGCCGGTTGCAAGCTAGACCGCGAAAGCACTAGTGGAACGTGTCATCTGTTAGGTGCTAGCTTGATTTCATGGCATAGTAAGAAACAAGATTGTGTTGCCCTTTCAACAGCTGAAGCAGAGTATATAGCAGCTGGGAGTTGTTGTGCACATATATTGTGGCTTAAATAACAACTAAGTGACTTCGACCTAAGTCTTTCTAAAATACCTCTTAAGTGTGATAATACAAGTGCTATTAACCTAACTAAAAATCCTGTGCAGCATTCTAGGACATAACACATTGAGATTCGACGTTATTTCATTTCTGACCATGTGAGAAATGGAGATTGTGAAGTGCGGTTTATTGAAACAAATATGCAACTTGTTGATTACTTCACCAAACCATTGGCAAGAGATAGGTTGAATCTTCTAAGAACTGAATTGGGTATCTTAGATGTTTCAAATGTGTTAAATTGATATTGCCTCTCTAATTATATGCTTTTGAGTGTTATTGAATAACTGTGCGCATTGAAACTGTTTTAGCATGCTCAAACTAGTAGTACTGAAATAGGGAATTTTTAATCTGCTATTTGTTTAATAACTAGCTGAAAATCTGTTATAGCATGTATTACAGCAAATTTTAACATGTTATCATCAAAATCAACATATTTTTTTTCCTATATTTGAACCTGTTAACATGTTAAATACATGAATTCCAGGAATTTTAACATGTTGTCTACAAAATTAACCTATTAAAACCAGTGCTGCAGATTTAATAGATTGTTGTTTTAGTGAATTAATTGCAAAGATAGGGCTAAAAAGAAGCTGTTGTGACTCTAAATAATCCAAGAGGTGATGCACAACACCTTAGGACCCGTGAACATCTCCGGAAAATGCATAATTAACAAGTCACATTCTAGTTGGACATGAGTGAGCAAAATTGGTTAAAGTGGTAAACAAAGGCTTGTTGCAGAATTTAGATTCTGATGTACAATGGAATCTTGACTGGACAGGTTTGAAATTTGTGGTTTTTCTGTTGCACACTAATATGGGTTGTGTTATCCTCACATGCCACACAGTACCATACACTTTTGTGTGAAAAACTTGTTTTTAAAACTGAACCAAAAACGTGGCATTATACAGCTCTTGCATTCTGCATAACCATACATTTGCTTGTCATTCTGCATATTTTTCTCCCAAAGACAGCAACCATATCTTCCTCCACACCCTCCAAACGAGTTAGGAATTCTTCCTCAAGCCAAGAAGAGGAAGATCAGGGTCACCTAGAGAGCTGGTTCACTGGAGATGCTGAGCAAATGCAAACTTATATTCATAGCTACAACCAAAAGAGCCTTACTGCACCAAAATTTGTAACCTCAAGGTGGCTGAAGGAGCAACAACTGAATGAGATCATAGGCATCCTCAATCACCAAAAGATGTGAAAGTTTCTTGGAATGAATGGATGCATCTATCCGGATCTTATGAAGGTGTTTTACACAAATCTCATATTTGATGGCCAAAACAGGTGCACTCATGTGAAAGGTGTTGACATGCTGAGTACACCAAAAGAGTGGTTTCCCATCAAAGGATTAAGGCATGAGGATCAACAGATTGAAAGAAAGGCTTTGGAAGACTTCAACAATATTCAATTCTTCAAAACATGCATGAGGAACCCAAATGAGGAGGTAAAATCCTTTGGAGTTGGGAAGTTTGCAATGACTCCAAGGATCTTAAAATTGCTGATAGTGTGGATTCTTACACCTAGGGACAACAACCATGCTACCCTCACAAAAGAACACTTAATGTTGCTTTATTGTTTGATAAATCGGGTGAAAGTGGATTGGGTTTTCACTATAAAGGACCACATGTTCAAGGCGTAGAAGCTGAATGATTATAAGTTGCCATATGCCATCCTCATCTCAAGAATGATTGAATTTTTTGAAGTAGATGTGGTGGATGAGCTAACTGAAAGCCTCAAACAATCAAGTGAGATCAACCAATCTATGCTGAACCGTATTGGCCTTCAAAAGGTGAATGGAGCTTGGACATACAAGGGAGGAGATAGTGAAGGAGCTGGAACTAGTGGAGTGGCTGGCTAAGAAGATGTAGAAGTTCCTGAACCTACAGCAACAACCATGCTTCTATTTGTGCCTCCAGCACCACAAGAGGAGCCAATGTCCAGTTTTGAGAGGTTGATGATTTCTAGGATGGACAACATAACAGAGGAACAGAGAGCTCATCATGAATAATGCATTACACATTTCACACAGCTGCACCAGCAGATTGATGATATTCATGACACCCTGAACAACTTCAACCTCTAATCTACTGCATCATGCATTATATTACTTGTTGCATTTTCATAATGAACTTTTGGTGTTTTTATTCTCTTTCCAAATTGATGATTTCAATTGGGAGAGATATATGTGTGGTTTGTAACCTTAATTGACACTTTTACATGCTTTCCCTAAACTGCAAAACTGCTGCACTGAACTACTGGTTATGGTTTTAACATGTTATTTTCTATTTTTAACCTGCTGAATTTTATTGCAGTTCTGGTTTGTGGTAGAAATTGTGTTAAAAAGTCTTGTTGTCCTTATAGTATGGGGGAGAAGAGAGTATGAGCATCAACCACCAAACCACAAGAATTGTCTTCATCAAATTGGGGGAGATTGTTGGAGCTAGCGAAGATCCTCCAAAAAGTGTTGATTTGATGAAGAAATTAGTTGAAGACACTAGATTCTAGGTTTGGGGTAGTTTTTACTTGGATTAGGTCTCTCATGCATTAGTTTGTGTCAATCTATCAATAGCTTGCATTGCTTTTACTCAAGTTTAAATGAAAATATCATTTTAAAAACGTTTTAGAAAAATAAGTGTTGTAGACCCAAATTTAACATGTTAAATTTCAAAAAGAACCTGTTAAATTTTTAACAAGTTGGGTTCGCACGTGTATAGAAGCCTACAGCGCGCATTTTGAGTAAGATTTTTCAATTTCAAAAGATTTTCACTCATTTTTTAAAGATTTTAAGAGAGTTTCTTGGAGGGAAAACCAATAGTGAGAACGAATTGCCATTGTTTTTCAAAATTCATCAAGATTTCTCACACTTGAAGAAGAGCAAAGCTTGATCTTGATTGATTTGAGTGGTTGTTGCACTCTTGTGAAGATAAGTGTTCTTCCTTGGTGCTTTTGATTGTGTTTGGCTGTTGCAAATGTGAATTTTTGAATTGTATTATGTTCTTGGTTAGTTTCTTGATTGGGTAGTGCTTAATAGGTGTGTTTAAGCATTGCAATTGGGAGAAACTTGTAATTGAATTGTTGTATTATTTTGTTTGCATTCACATCTACAGTAGTGTACTGCATTTGCACTGTGAGTGTGCATCTTATATGGTTGCATAAAGGGGTAGAAGCCAATCCTGTAGGGCTCAAGATTAGGTCTTGTGAGTGATTTTATTGTAAATTTTGATTGAATAAGTGGAAATGCTTGCAAGAGGTTGCAAGGGACTGGACGTACCCCAAGTGGTTAGGTGAACCAGTATAAAAACATCTGTATGATCTTCTTCTCCCTCACTCTTTTAATTTTTGTATTGCATTTGTGCCAATTTCAATTTTGCTATCAAGAACAACCTGTTAAAATTGAAGAACAACCCGTTGAGTTCTGGACAGATTTATAAATAGTCATTCTGATTGTGTTTCTTAATCTGTTAAAATGATTTTAACCTGTTGTATTCTAGAATTACACTGCTAAATTAATTTCTTGATTTCTTAATTGGATTGTCTTGAGTATTTGGAATTATTGGATTTGTGTCTATGTGATAATTTGTCTGTTGGAAATGGTGCATTGTTTTATGATCGTGTGAGGTTGCATTTTGTTATTCACTGCTTCTGTTTGACCTGTTGGTGTGAATTGAATTCTACTGAACCTAGTGGTGACTTAAAATTGCTTATCTATAGTGATTGGTTGTTGTGGATTAATACAAACTGTGATTTGTACTCATTGTTTTACTGAATTGGTAAATAATTTGCTGAAATATTTTCTGAACGAATTGATTGTGGGTTATTGAATCATTTGAATCTGCTCTATTATGGTTTTATTTGGTGGAGCAGTGCTTTATAGTTCATCAACTACTTTTAGTGAAGCTGAGTATTAAATGTGTTGCTTTGTGTGAATAGATTTGTACTTGATTAATGTTCATTGTGAGATAACACTAGTTCGTAGCATTATATTTCTCTGGATTGTGATTGTGTGTGCTCTGCTGTATTCAGTTCCCTAAAACTAGTTTTATGGTTTATGTTTTAGTGTTGTAGTACTGAAGTTTCAATATGTTGATATTTGTTTTAACATGTTGTGTTGTTTTCTGATACTGGTTGAAAATTAACTAAGTGCTGATAAAGATTTTCAACAGATTATTTTTTAAATTAAACCTGTTAAAAATGTGTTTACAGGACTACCAGAAAAATTTTTACCAGTTGATTTGAATTTTTAAGAGATTGTTTTTCACACAGTTTATACATTCAATAGAGTTTCAACCTGTTGTTTGTGAAATTAAGATGTTGTTTTTGTGCAGCTCTCTTATTGTAATCATAGTTTCATAAAAGCTCTCATTCAAACTTTCAAGTTTTCAAAAAGTTTAAATTGTTCAATTCACCCTCTCTTGAACATTGGCCATCTTATTTTTCAACACTTACCAAAACCACAATGGTGACCCGCTAAACTTGCTCTACCCTACACCAGGAACTGTATGAGGCTTCTTTAATCTGAATCAAGAAAGAGATGAAGAGAAGAGAAAACTGACAAGGAATTTTGGGTTTTTGAGACAGAGCAAAGTTGAGAAAAAGGTTTTAGGTTTTCTTTAGGGCAGAGAGAGAGAGCAAAGAGAATTATAGAATTTTGTTGTCTAAAGAGAAAGAGAGTGGTTTTTGTTATTCCTTACAACATGAATTTTCCATAAAGTTTACTTTTCAATAAGAGTTAAGTATACATAATAACATGAAAAAAAAACATTTCACCTTATTATAAAATATAATTTTTTAATAATTTTTATAAATGAAATATTATAAGAAAAAGTGTTAAGTATTTTGTATTTTTTTTCTTATTTTTATTAAATTTAGAAGAAACAGAGACATTAAATAAACTCATTACATTTTTGTATAATTCATTTATTAAATTTATACTAAAATACTTAACACTTTTAGAATCTAATGGTATAAGTGACTAAACTCTTGGTAGCTAATGTTAGATTCCAATTATCTCAACTTAATTGGTCACTAAATTTAATCATTATTTTTATTTTGTAGTTATTTAGCAACCAAAATCTAATTTGGTGATTGTTTTGGTCACAATTAGCAAACATTTTATTTGGTAGCTAAAATTTTATCTTTACATAGCTTTTTTTTTGTAATGCCATGTGTGTACGAGCTTGAAATAATGTTCAACGAAGAAAGAAATATAAATAAAACAATGAGTTGGGAGTGGGTTTTGAAAACCATGGCATGACAAATGCTAACTAGTATTACCCATGTTTCATGTTTCAAGACCAAACGAAATATGATAAGTTCAAATATCAGTAACTTCATTATTAGTTATGGATGGTGGGCACTAAGCACTATCTAAAACAAAATTCAAAAACTTAGTGATTATTGAGGAAGGAGTCTGGAATACATTCCTCATATTATCATCACCACTGAGTAATCCCCAACATTCCCTTGGAAATGAATAATGGTGCAGGGAGAAGAAAATTGGCTATAATCTATTATCCATAAAGAAAATGGTAGTGGTGAAAGGACTTGTTTCATATAAAGCCATATAGCACCCACACATTCCATGTATAGGCAACAAATAGTCGTGGATTCGTGAGGCAAGACTCAGAAAAAATAAATATTTATTACATCATGCTTATGAGACATGTTGGAGTATTTAAGTTCTTTAGGAAGTTGTAAGTCTAGTATAGGATTTAATACATTTCTAATTGTTTTTCTTATACATGACCTAACATGAAGAAAGAGGGTTATATAATGTAGAATGTGATTTTGTCTAAGATTAAAAATGATTAGGTTTAAGATTACACGTGTGGTGTTAGATCGAACAAATCGAGATTCTTTAAGCTTAAAGTGTGATTAATAATAATATTTATTCGATGAACCTGTAACACCCCACAAAATTAAAGGTTCTACTATGACAGCTAAAGTATTAACATTATGTGTATCTCACGGTATTCCATAGTTAACATGCATCAAAATTACATAATAAAGCTAAACTGAAATTTCAAAACATATTTACAATATCATATACAAGTTTTTCAAAATAATGTACTATTCCTAACAGCATCCTTCAACCTAGATGATCTCCCAAAGATCCATCTGCAGCACTATCTACTCCCGTGCAAGACACCATCATCACAGATAGAAAATCAAACACAATACAACCAAAGAAAAGGGTAAGCTAACCAAATTTTAACAAATCAAAAACATTCAATTTCATGTATCATCACAATATAAGAATCTAACATACTACAAACATGACTCTACTTTCGGAAGACTCGTGCATTGAATAGACCCCGAGATATGCACCTGTAATACATCTCCAAACTGTGAATCCACACAGCCCCCACACAAATGAATCATCAATCATGTATGACAGGGTTAGTCCCCATGAGACTTTCCTGACCAGCTATATTTCAAGCTGTAGTCACCCAGTTCAGACCTCCTTCGACTCTCACCACTTAGTAATGATCATCTATTTGATTCCTATTACTAGTAGAGTCAGGATATCAATCGTTATTGATCAGATCCTTAGACAATGCACTTCCTAATTAACCAAGACACGGGTGTTTTCTTTCCTGAAATATGCCTAGGCTTTGACAAACTTTATCAACACTCTTAACAATATCACATTACAATATAGATCTCTACTCATGCATTCATTCACTTTTAAATCTCAATCTCCACTTCAATCTCAACATTTAAAGAAATCACTAAACTATCAATATAATTAAACTTAAATTATCAATTAATTTGTTTTACTAGATACATACATTGCATTCCAAAAGAGCTAAACATTCAGAAACAAAAAGCCAAAAAAAAAAAAAAATTTTTTTTAGCTTGGGCGAGACTAATTTCGCCCGAGCGAAAATACCCCTCGCCTAAGCGAAAATTTATCGCTTGGGCGAAAGTAGTCCAAAGAACAAGGTTTATTTTCGCCTGAGCGAAAATACTCTCGCCTAGGCTAGAATACCTCATCGCTTGGGCGAAAGATTTCTCGCCTAGGCGAAAGCACTCCAGAGAGCACACTTCCTCGCCTGGGCGACTGTACCCTCGCTTGAGCGAACTACTTTCTCGCCTGGGCGAGTAATTTCCCACCTGGGTGAAAACAGTCCAGAGAGCATACTTGCTACTCGAAACCATTCTAGCCTGGGCTAGATGATGTCGCCTGGGCGAATTATGCAGAAAATCAACAGAATTCACTATATCAGAGTTACCATGCATGCCTCAGATGACTAAATTGGGTGAAAATCAAGCCACATACACTATGAATGATCTACCCTAGCACAAATTATCTACTCAACAAATCAACATATCATCAATTTTCATACAACTATCTCATACATGCAACATTTAATTCAACATTTCAAACCTGCAGGAAACTTTACAGATACAAATTGTACAATTACTACAATCATTAACTTCTCTATTCAAGACTTAAATTTGTAAATCAAAGAAGCACTAAGGTTAGCTTCCCTTACCTGAATTGCACTATAAGTTCTCTATAACAGCCCCCAAAGCCTAAGATCTTTAAGAACTCAAATCTGCACCAAAGAACCTCTGATCAACGATCAGACTAAAACACTAAGGAAATGAGCTCACAAAGGCACTATCTGATAACTCAGAGGCCACCTGCAAGCTCATAAGGTAGAGGAAAACGAAAACCTAAAAATGGTTCTAAGGGAAGAGGGCAGAAAATGAACTTACTCTAACAGAGATTCTGATCAGGTAGACTTGCACTATTCTCCGTCACGAGTCCAACAGCAGGCTCCGCTTAAGAAACTGATGAGGTATGGAAGCAGAGACTTAGAGAGAAGTCAGAGGAAAAAGAGGGTTAGGGGTTTTAGAGAGATGATGGCTTGAGTTGAAATGAGACTTGACTACTTACTTTTTCTATAAATACACGTTTTTAGTTTAATAATATAATAATCAAGTGCTCATTCTACTTCTACCATTTCTATTCAAATGACAAATTTTCTAAGTTGTTACAGAACCAAGTCTGTATGTTCTTTTTACATTTAATCTGTTTATTTGGATGATTAAGTGGGTTTTAAATATTAAGTTTAAAATATATAATTATTTAGTTAGTTTAGCTAGTTTGTAATTTCCATTTTTAACTTTGAGGACACGAAAGATGTGTTCAATACTCCATCTATTTAACTAAAAAATTAAAATTTAAAATTATTAGAAATCACTAAAATTTACATGTTATATTCTTTATTAATGAATTTATGGCCCAATTTTGTAATTTACAATAAATTTTAATTAAAAAGAGAAAGTATTAAGAGAAACGTGATGCCAACATATGAAAAATATTAATAATACATTTCCTAATACATCTTCTATACTAATTTCAATAAAATTTAAACTTACAAACTTGTTAAAAATAATATTTTTCAATAAAATTGACAAAAATTATAATAGAAAGAAGAAATTGGCGTGTTAAATAAAAAATATATTTCTTTTAAAAGGAAAACTATTGATGTGAGAGGACTAATAAAAAATATATTGATATAAAAAGAATATAAAAGAAATTTTATAAAAATATAAAATTTCTGAAATAATTTTATAAAAATATATCAACTATATCAGGTAGCAGCTGGGTTGAGTTGGATTAGATTTGGATCCAACCGATTTAACCCAGTACAGTCAAATTTAAAATTTTAATATTTATATATAATCGATTAACTAATTTAGTTGAATAGGTTTATGATTGATTTTTTAAAAATATATTGTATTACTTTCTGTAATATCTTTGAATAATTTTTTAAGAGATTTGCGAACAAACTTAAAAATCAATCCGGCAATCCTAAATAACACTTAATAAGCCTTATCTCAATAGTTTTTCAATGTGTTTTCAAAATCTTTATTTAAATCTACCCTTTTAAAGCTAACTTGTTGTTTGAGTCATTAAAAAAAATTACATTCTATCTAAACTAAAATAAAATAAACAATTTTATTTGATTTTATTTAAAGTTTGTAAAAACCGACAAAAATATTCATGAATAGAGAAGGTTTAATTCTATCAGACTTAAAAGCTCAACAATATAATATAAGAAATTTTTATTAAACTTAAAATTTTAAATAATCTCCTCTTAAATAGTATATGTTCTTGAATCAAATACTCTATAAAATAAATTTTAGAAAATTGATAATATTCAGACAAAATATCTTATATATTATTACTAATTTATGATCTTAATAAATATTATTAGTATATATTTAAAATATTACTTTAAATATTTATTATAATTTAATAAATGTGTTATATTTTACATATGCATAGTTAGTGTATATTATTATAAAATTGACGCTTGAAAATTATTAATTATTACATTTACCAAGTATAATATGCATCCAGCTAATTAAATATAATATCTTTTTATCCATAAAATTGAACGGGTAAAGGGTAACATAAGTTTCTCCATAAAATTTAGTCTTCGATAATAATAATGATACTCGTGCCAATAATATTTCCAATAATATTATTATAATTCATATATATAATTTTTTTAATAATTACATGAAAAAGTGTTATCTATTTTCGTACCTTTTTTATTTTTATTAAATTTATAAAGAAAAGAGACATTAAATAAACTGGTTACATTTTTTTATAATTAATATATGAAATAAATATAACATTTTGACCATGTATATTCTTTTTAAAAAATAGTATTGAAATAGTTTTTAAATATTAAAGTTTATTTAGACATCAATTAAATGATTCTTAATAGTGACCAAAATAATCAATAAATTAGGTTTTGGTTGCTAAATAAGTATAAAATAAGAAAAATAATTGAATTTAATGATAAATTAAATCAAGATAATTCATATTTAATATTAACTATCAAGATTTTAGTTACTTTTAATATTAAATTATAGAGTGATTTCTAATTAGAGTAATATTAATATTTTTGTAATTAAAATATATGTGATTAAATAAATGCCAAAAAACATAAACCTCATTATTTATTTTTTATTAATGTATTGAATATATATATATATATATATATATATATATATATATATATATATATATATATATATATGATTAAAATAATTTTGAAAGTCTAATGTATGAGCCAAATATGGTTAATAAATATAATTATTAATGTATCAGTCAAATATATTTGACTAAAATAATTTTGGAAAGTCAAATTATGAAATTTAAAATATGAAATAAAATATGATTAATGTATGAGTCAAATATGATTAATAAATATAATTATTAATGTATCAGTCAAATATGATTAATAAAATATAATTATTAATGTATCAGTCATATATATTTGACTAAAATAATTTTGGAAATCAACTATATCTGACATGAAATTTAAAATCTAAAACAAAGATTAAATATGTAGTATTAAAATTTCAATAAATAAGAAATTAAAACTAATATCACATAATTAAAATTAATAAATTAAATATTAAAACTTTGCTAAAATAATTCAACAATAAATATTTTCAAGAATAAGAAAATGTGACAACATTTTTCCTATAAATTAGTGTTTAGCTTTAGTAAAATATTATAAGAGAGATCTAAACTTTTGTAAAAATTTGATCTTTGGAAAGAATTGAGATAACAGTCATGGAAAAAATTGAGATAAAAACTATTGGAGTTATACTCAGTGTTATGATTCTATTGAATTTTACACAAGCGGAGTTAGATACTCTTGGTGGAGATTTATGTAGAGCAAAGTGTGTATTCAAATGTGCATTCGCTTTTCCTTGTATTAAAGATTGCCAATCACACTGTAATCCTGCTTACAATTGTATCAACAATTGTCGCTTAATAAAGTACTTTGCCACTAATATTGGTATGTATCCTCTCACAATATTTATTTATTTTCACTGTTTTAATTTTATATTTGATTTCATTAATTATTTTTTTTCCGTGATTTGATAATTGACTTTGTTTTCTTGTGATTTTGATCATTGACTTTGCTCACTTCTCAGGTGCTCGTGATCTTACTAACAACATAAAAAATACCTGCATTCAAGAGTGTGAAAAAAAGTTATGATTTATAAGAAGAGTTTTTGAGGGAAAATAGTTAGAATAAATGATGTTCCATACAATTTCGAGAAATAAATTTATTTTATTTTGAATTGCAAAATAAATTTGTATCCTTCAATATATTGTTATATTTATTTCGGAAAAAAAGTTATCAACCACTTTCCTTCATTTATTTTTATCATCCTTCTTATTGTTTCAACTTGGGTGTTATTAAAATATTTTTTTTAAAAAACATTTTTATCAAATTTTATTGGAAAAGGAAATTAGAAAATATTCTTAAAAAAATGGTATATAATTTGTATGAATAAGGAATTAAGACAATATAATGTGAATCATGAATACAAATATGAGTATATTTGAATGTATAAAACTAGGATAAATTTAAAAGTATTTAATTAATTTATAATTTTTAAATAAAACAAATAAATTTGAATGAATCAATAATATTTGTTTATTTTTTATATATTTGAACGGGATCTTATAGTTAAGAACTATATTTAGAAAGAATAAAAATTATTTTAAATAAGATTTTTTATATTCACAATAAACATTTTGAAATATAGTCACGGTAGAGGTGTAGAGACTCACTTAATACAGTAATCATCTTTAAATCTTTAATTTCAATTAACTCTTAAATCATTAGATTTATTCAAGACTAATAATTAGCTATAAATAATTTATAATTAAACCTATAATGTCCCAACTCATCTTGTTGAACTTTTACAATATTATAATATTTTGTTAACCAATTAAAAAAACTCCGACATATTACACATGTAAAGTTATCTTTATTTTATCTTTATATGTAAAAAAGATAATTATGCTTCAAAAGAAATAGTAAACTTTGACTTCAAATATTGAATTATAAAAAAGGGATAATAGACTTTCTCACATAATAATTCTATATTGAGCATTGATATAAAAAATACTTTTTTAATAGCTTCAAAGAATATATTTTTTTTAAAGTAATAATAATGAAATAGAATTTTTCATGTATAAATAAAAGAAATTGGTACAAAATATAATGTATGTAAAATATGTACAAAATACGCCTTCAATCCAGTAGTTTACTTTTCGAGTTTATTAAAAATTTTATATAATATGTAAAATATATTTTTGTTTTCTTGTAAAAGTACAAAATATTACTAGTAAATAAGTTAGTATTTCATTTCTTTTTAGAATCAAAGTTTTTCTAACATAATGTTAAAATTTGACCACTGCGTGTCAACTCAAACATCAGATCGGTCTTATACCATTACATTCTCTAACATTTCTTTTATATTCTCTAACATTTCTTTTATATTGGAAAGTTTAGGAAAAAAAAGTATCTTAGTCCAATATAAGAAAAATTTAACTATTTCTATTTTCATCTATTTAACGATATTAAAATTTCTTTTAACATTAGTAGAAAAGGCACATGATATTAAAATATCTTTTAACATTAGTAGAAAAGTCACATTTTGCAGTACTATATATTTCCGTACTTTTTCTATTTTTATTAAATTTATAAGAAACAGGGATATTAAATAAGCTGGTTATGTTTTTTATAATTTATTTATTAATTTTATACTGAAAAATAGTAAATATATAAAAATCAAATCAGCTTTAATTTATAAACCATTTAAATGCTATTTTTTTATTAAAAATGGAACATAGTCAAAATGTTATATTTTTTTCATATATTAATTATAGAAGAAAATAATAGATAAACTATCACTATACGAAAAAAAGTTTTTTAGATATCAATTATAGGTACTAAATAAAATGGTTGTTCATAATGATCAAAATAATCATTAAATTAAGTTTTTATTATTAAATAAATATAAAATAAAAATAATGATCGAATTTAGTCGCAAATTAAGATTTTAGTCACATTATAAAAACCAATAAATTAGTTTTTAAAATCAAATTTTCATGTAATGTATTAATATATATATATATATATATATTCATTGTATTAATAAAATATAAATAATGAATTTTATTTTTTTTTAATACAATGAATATATATATATATATATATATATATATATATATATATATATATGATTCAAATAATTTAGAAAGTCTAATATATATGTCAAATTATGATATTTAAAATATTAAATAAATATAAAGTACGTAGTATTAAAATTTCACTAAATAAGAAATTAAAACTAATACCACAAAATTAAAATTAATAAATTAAATATCAAAACTTTCTTAAAGTAATTCAACAATAAATATTTTTAAGAATAAAAAAATATGAATTTTTTTTCTATAAATTCATGTTTAACTTTGTTAAAATATTACAAGAGAAATTTGAATTTCTTATACATCCAAATAATTAAGTATAATAACTTTTTCTTCATAAATTGAATAAATGAGGATGTAACATCCCATATTTTTCACATAATAGGAATTCTATTGCATAGAAATTCTATGATAAGCTTAAATATAAATCTCCATACATTCATCAAAGTATTTTAATGTATAATTCTTTATATGAGATTTGATAAAAATATCTTCATACAATCACAAAATAAAATAAAATAAAATTTTTCCATCAACTCAATGAGGAGTCACACCACCTATCAAATTCTCTGCTCACGTGTAACACACGATCATCGCAGATTTAAAAACGAAACAAACACCACACAAAAAAATAAGGGTAAGCTAGAGAGTGTAAAGAAATGTATATTCATAAATTAATTAAATTTCTATCTCAACCAAACTACAGACATCAGACTTTCATGATTTATGTCATACGTCACATTGTCATGATCACATCTCCACAATAACTCATATCATACATATACTAACTCACATACAAAGACATTTGACTCTCTACTTCCAAAAGACTCGTGCATTGAGTTAGACTTAGAGGTTTGCACCTGTCATACAACTCCAAACTGCGAATCCATACAGTCCCCAAAATAATAAATCATCAATCTTGTATGACAAGGTTAGTTCCGCTGAGACTTTTCTGACCAGTTATATTTCAAACTACAGTCACTCAGTCCGAACCTCCATCGACTCTCATCACCTAGTAATCTTCATCTATGTGATTCCAATATACTAGTTGAGTCTGGATACCTCCTTCTGGACAAATCCTCAAACAATGCACATCCTAACAATCTCAACACGGGTATCTCCTTTCCTGAAGATACTATATATCGATCACCATTTCATATCATGCACAACAACTCATTCAATCCATAACACCAAAACATACAAGGATACATCTCACATCATGGCAGTAGTTATTTACTAAGCATTCAAATATTTATTGTTCCCACAAGTTCAATTAACATAAAATCAATTATTTCATCAAATTATAGAAAATTTCATTGTCACTATAAGAGAACATTTCAAATCAAAACCACATCTCATTCCACAATTAAGTACTCTAACATATTGTACTGTAGCATACTTTTAAGATTAATTTTTCCTATCAAATCATAATAATAAAAAGATAATTACAATATCTATTAAAATCATTCAAACTAGCTTCCCTTACCTGTATAGAGTAGAGACCTCAAAGGAGTTCGAAAAACCTAAAATCATGGTCAACCTAGCCTACACCAAGAGCTTTTGATCAAAGATCTAAACTTATCCTAAGGATCCAAAACGAACAAGGATCATTCTTGATGTCTCTAAAACTACATGTAATAAAATGCACGCATATTTTCTTTTTACAAAAACCCTACACTGCTCAAGAATAGGGGAAAATTAGTACTTACTGTTAGAGCTAGTGAAGATCCTTCAAAAAGTGTTGATTTGATGAATAAATTACTTGAAGACACTAGATTCTAGGTTTGGGGTAGTTCTTACTTGGATTAGGTCTCTCATGCATTAGTTTGTGTCAATCTATCAATAGCTTGCATTGCTCTTACTCAAGTTTAAATGAAAATATCATTTTAAAAATGTTTTAGAAAAATAAGTGTTGCAGACCCAAATTTAACATGTTAAATTTCAAAAACAACCTATTCAATTTTTAATAGATTGGGCCCGCACGTGTTTAAAAGCATGCAGCGCGCGTTTTGAGTAAGATTTTTCGATTTAAAAAAGTTTTCACTCATTTTCTAAAGATTTTAAGAGAGTTTCGTGGTGGGAAAACCAATAGTGAAAACAGATTGCCATTGTTTTTCAAAATTCATCAAGATTTCTCACACTTGAAGAAGAGCAAAGCTTGGTCTTTGTTGATTTGAGTGGCAGCTGCACTCTTGTGAAGATAAGTGTTCTTCTTTGGTGTTTTTGATTGTGTTTGGCTATTGCAAATGTGAATTTTCGAATTGTATTGTGTTCTTGGTTAGTTTCTTGATTGGGTAGTGCTTAATAGGTGTGTTTAAGCATTGCAATTGGGGGAAACTTGTATTTGAATTGTTGTGTTGTTTGGTTTGTATTCAAATATGCAGCGGTGTACTACATTTGCACTGTGAGTGTGCATCTTGTGTGGTGGTGGCTGCACAAGGGGGTAGAAGGCAATCTTGTAGGGTTCAAGATTGGATCTTGTGAGTGATTTGATTGTAAACTTTGATTGAATTAGTGGACATCCTTACAAGAGGTTGCAAGGGACTGGATGTAGCCCAAGTGGTTGGTGACCCAATATAAAAACATCTGTATGATTTTCTTCTCCCTCACTTTTAATTTCCGTACTGCATTTGTGCCAATTTCAATTCTTCTATCAATAACAACATGTTAAAACTTTGATTGAATTTTGGACAAATTTATAAATAGTCATTCTGATTGTGTTTCTTAATCTGTTAAAATGATTTTAACCTGTTGTATTATGGAATTACACTGCTGAATTAATTTCTTGATTTCTTAATTGGATTGTCTTGATTATTTAGAATTATTGGATTTGTGTCTGTGTGATAATTTGTCTGTTGGAAATGGTGCATTGTTGTATGATCGTGTGAGGTTGCATTTTGTTATTCACTACTTCTATTTGACCTGTTGGTGTGAATTGAATTCTATTGAACCTAGCGGTAACCTAAAATTACTTATCTATAGTGATTAGTTGTTGTGGATTAATACAAACTGTGATTTGTGCTCATTTTTTTACTGAATTGGTAAATAATTTGCTGAAATATTTTCTGAACGAATTGATTGTGGGTTATTGAATCATCTAAATCTACTCTTATTCTGGTTTTATTTGGTGGAGCAGTGCTTTATAATTCATTTGTGTTTTTAGTGAAGCTGAGTATTAAATGTGCTACTTTGTGTGAATAAGTTTGTACTTGATTAATATTCATTGTGAGATAGCATTGGTTCGTAGCATTGTATTTCTCTGGATTGTGATTGTGTGTACTCTGCTATATTCAATTCCCTAAAATTGGTTTTACTGTTTCTTTTTTAGTTCTACAGTACTGAAAGTTCAATCTATTGATATTTATTTTAACATGTTGTTTTCTGATACTCATTGAAAATTAACCAAATGCTGAAAAAGATTTTCAACAAGTTGTTTTTTACTTCCTCCAGCTCTTCATCAGATAAAGAGGAGGAAGCAAATCTCTGTATGATGGCAGAACATGAATTCGATAGCAGTGTGAGTTCTAACATCTCTTTCACTCATGACAATTATAATACTTTGTTAAATGCTTTTAAAGAAACCCATGAGGAGGCTAACTGTTTGGCTTTTTCCAATAATAGACTCAAGGGTTTAAACAGTTGGTTGGAGAATAGAGTGAAACAATTAGAAGACGAACTTCTGAACTTGAATACTGATTTTGAAAGTCTTGAGATGATTTATAAAAGTTCTTCTTGTAATTGTTCTGAAAATGGTAAAGTGACAAATTGTGAAAATTGTGAAGTTTTGCAAGGAAAGGTGAACTACCTCATTAAAACTGTTTCTAAACTCTCTATGGGAATTGCAAATTTAAATGCACTGCTTGGTTCTCAAAATTGTGTTTTTAATAAAGCAGACATTGGTTTTCAAGAAGGTTTTCGAAAGAAAATGAAGAAATTTAATAGCTTTTTTTGTCATGGTAGTACATCATATTATTCACCTGTCACTTGTTTCTATTTTTTGGAAAGAGATCATACAGTTAGACGATGTAGAACTAGATTGTATTATTTGCCGAAAGGCTTTGTGAAGTGGGTTCCCAAGGGTACCATTAACATGAATGGATCCAAGATTAATAGGGTACCAACTCTTGCAACTTAACTTGTTTTGCAGGGACTTTGGATAGCCAAGAAGCAGTTGTGGTACCTTGATAGTGGTTGTTCAAAGCATATGACAAGAGATGCTTCAAAGTTTAATAACTTAAAGATGAGGCAAGAAGGCTTTATGACGTACGGGGATAATAACAAAGGAAGAATCCTTAGTAGAGGTCATGTCGGGAGCCATGACTCGATAATAATCAAGGATGTGCTATTGGTAGATGGACTGAAGAATAACCTGTTGAGCATTAGTCAACTATGTGACAAAAGCTACGAAGTTACATTCAAGCCAGATTTGTTTCTAATATCACACGCATCTACACGCCAAACCTTGCTTATTGTTGAAAGAGTAAACAACATTTACATGCTTTACATTTGTGACATTGCATCTAGCATGACTTGTTTGCTCTCCAAGAATGATGATTCATGACTTTGGCATAGAAGGTTAGCACATATACACATGCATCATCTAGATAGATCTGTTTCCAAAAATCTAGTTGAGGGACTACCTACACTCAAGTACGAGAAAGATAGAATATGTGACGCTTGTCAAAAAGGGAAAAAAACTAAAAATGTTTTCAAATCCAAAACTTTGTTTTCACTACTAGACCTCTTGAGTTGCTTCACATGGATCTATTTGGTCCTTCTTGCACTATGAACTTAGGTGGTAACTATGAACTTGTCATTGTTGATGATTTTTCTAGATTTACTTAGACATTGGTCATTGTATCCAAAGATCATGCATTCACAGCTTTTATACATCTTGCTAAAGTTTTGGAAAATGAAAATAATTGCCATATTTCTTCTATAAAGTCTGATCATGTGGATGAGTTTGAAAATGAAAGATTTGAAATTTTTGCAACAAACATGACATCAAACACAATTTTTCCGCTCCAAGAACCCCACAGCAGAATGGAGTTGTGGAGAGGAATTATCATTCTTTGGAAGAATTTGCTTGAACTTTGTTAAATGATTCTAATCTTCAAAAGTATTTTTAGACAGATGTTGTGAATATTGTCTGCTATGTTTTGAATCGTGCTTTGATCAGGCTTATTTTTTAAAAAAAATCCTATATAAGCTTTATAAGGGAAGAAAGCCAAACATTAATCATTTTAACGTGTTTGGATGTAAATGTTTTGTTTTAAATAATGGCAAAGATAATATTGGCAAGTTTGATGCAAAAGCTGATGATGGCATTTTCATTGGTTATTCTTCTCATAGTCATGCATATAGAATTTATAATAAACGTACTATAACTATGGAAGAATTTGTGCATGTGGTATTTGATGAGACTAACCTTGATTTGCAAGATGTTAAAAAGAATAGGGCAAAGGAAGAGGAAAATAGGAGTGAACTACTGCAGAAAAATAGTCGGCTGATTTAGAAATTCAACAGATTGAATTTCTCTAATAACGAGTCAAATAAAGAAGCAGCTGAACAAGAAGCACCAACTCATGAAGGAGTACAACCTGCACCTGCGAGTAATGCAGATCTACCTAGAGAGTGGAGGATTCTTAGGGATTTATCTCTTGACAACATCATTGGCCAAATAGAACAAGGAGTTTCTGCTAGACGCTCATTTAACAATTTTTGTGAAAATATGGCGTTTATTTCTCAAATTGATCCTACTTTTATTGATATATCTTTAAGTCATGATAAATGGATAGATGCTATGCATGATGAACTTAACCAGTTTACTAAGAATAATGTTTGGGTGTTAGTTCCTAGATCATCTGATGTAAATGTTATTAGCACTAAATGAGATTTTAGAAATAAGTTAGATGAACAGGGCATAATAGTTAAAAACAAAGCCAAAATTTGTAACCTCAGGATGGTTGAAGAAGGAGCAACTGGATGAGATCATAGGCATCCTCAATCTCCAAAAGCTGAGAAAGTTTCTTAGAATGAATGGAGGCATCTATCTGGATCTTGTGAAGATGTTTTACACAAATCTCATATTTGATGGCCAAAACATGTGCACTCATGTGAAAGGTGTTGACATGTTGATTACACCAAAGGAGTGGTTTGCCATCACAGGATTAAGACATGAGGGTCAACAGATTGAAAGAAAGGCTTTGGATTTGGAAGACTTCAACAAGACTCAATTCTTCAAAACATGCATGAGGAAACCGAATGAGGAGGTAAAATCCTTTGGAGTTGGGAAGTTAGAAATGACTCTAAGGATCTTAAAATTGTTGATAGTGTGGATTCTTACACCTAGGGACAACAACCATGCTACCCTCACAAAAAAAGACTTGATGTTGCTTGATTGTTTGATAAACTGAGTGAAAGTGGATAGGGTTTTCACCATGAAGGACCACATGTTCAAGGTGCAGAAGCTAAATGATTATAGGCTGCCATATGCCATCCTCATCTCTAGAATGATTAAATTTTTTGAAGTAGATGTGGTGGATGAGCTAACCGAAAGCCTCAAACAATCAAGTGAGATCAACCAATCTATGCTGAACCGTATTGGCCTCCAAAAGGTAAATGGAGCTTGGACATACAAGGGAGGAGATAATGAAGGAGTTGGAACTAGTGGAGTGGCTGGCCAAGAAGATGCAGAAGTTCCTGAACCTACAACAGTAACCATGCTTCCATTTGTGTCTTCAGCACCACAAGAAGAGCCAATGTCCAGTTTTGAGAGGTTGATGATTTCTAGGATAGACAACATAACAGAGGAACAGAGAGCTCATCATGAATACTGTGTTATGCATTTCACACAGTTGCACCAACAGATTGATGATATTCATGACACCCTGAACAACTTCAACCTCTAATCTGTTGTGTCATGCACCATATTACTTGCTGCATTTTCATAATAAACTCTTGGTGTGCTTGTTTTTCTTTTGTTGTTGTTTTTATTCTCTTTCCAATTTGATGATTTCAATTGAGTGAGAAATATGTGTGGTTTGTAACCTTAATTGACACTTTTACATGCTTTCCCTAAATTGCAAAACTGCTCCACTGAACTACTGGTTATGGTTTTAACATGTTATTTTCTATTTTTAACCTGTTGAATTTTATTGCAATTCTAGTTTGTTGTGGAAATTGTGTTAAAAAGTTTTACAGGCCTTATAGTATGGGGGAGAAGAGAGCATGAGCATCAACCACTAAACCACAAGAATTGTCTTCATCAAATTGGGGGAGATTGTTGGAGCTAGTGAAGATCCTCCAAAAAGTGTTGATTTGATGAATAAATTACTTGAAGACACTAGATTCTAGGTTTGGGGTAGTTCTTACTTGGATTAGGTCTCTCATGCATTAGTTTGTGTCAATCTATCAATAGCTTGCATTGCTCTTACTCAAGTTTAAATGAAAATATCATTTTAAAAACGTTTTAGAAAAATAAGTGCTACGAACCCAAATTTAACATGTTAAATTTCAAAAACAACCTGTTAAATTTTTAACAAATTGGGCTGGCACGTGTTTAGTAGCATGCAACACGCGTTTTGAGTAAGATTTTTCGATTTCAAAAAGTTTTCACTCGTTTTCTAAAGATTTTAAGAGAGTTTCGTGGTGGGAAAACCAATAGTGAAAACGAATTGCCATTGTTTTTCAAAATTCGTCAAGATTTCTCACACTTGAAGAAGAGCAAAGCTTGGTCTTGATTGATTTGAGTGGCAGCTGCACTCTTGTGAAGATGGGTGTTCTTCCTTGGTGCTTTTGATTGTGTTTGGTTATTGTAAATGTGAAATTTTGAATTGTATTGTGTTCTTGGTTAGTTTCTTGATTGGGTAGTGCTTAAAAGGTGTGTTTAAGCATTGCAATTAGGGGAAACTTATAATTGAATTGTTGTATTGTTTGGTTTGCATTCAAATCTACAGCGATGTACTGCATTTGCATTATGAGTGTGCATCTTGTATGGTGGTGGCTGCACAAGGGGGTAGAAGGCAATCTTGTAGGGTTCAAGATTAGGTCTTGTAACTGATTTGATTGTAAACTTTGATTGAATTAGTGAAAATCCTTGCAAGAGGTTTCAAGGGACTGGATGTAGCCCAAGTGGTTGGGTGAACCAGTATAAAAACATCTGTGTGATCTTCTTCTCCCTCACTCTTTTAATTTTCGTACTGCATTTGTGCTAGTTTCAATTCTGCTATCAAGAATAACCTGTTAAAATTGAAGAACAACCTGTTGAATTCTGATTGTGTTCTTTATCTGTTAAAACAATTTTAACTTGTTGCATTCTGGAATTACACTGCTGAATTAATTTCTTGATTTCTTAACTAGATTGTCTTGAGCATTTAAAATTATTGGATATGTGTTTGTGTGATAATTTGTCTATTGGGAATATTGCGTTGTTGTATGATTGTGTGAGGTTGCATTTTGTTATTCATTGCTTCTATTTGACTTGTTGGTGTGAATTGAATTCTATTGAACCTAGTGGTGACTTAAAATTGCTTATCTATAGTGATTGGTTGTTGTGGATTAATACAAACTATGATTTATGCTCAATGTTTTACTGAATTGTTAAATAATTTGCTGAAATATTTTTTGAACGAATTGACTGTGGGTTATTGAATCATCTGGATCTGCTCTTATTCTGGTTTTATTTGGTGGAGCAATGCTTTATAATTCATCTATTGTTTTTAGTGAATCTGAGTATTAAATGTGCTACTTTGTGTGAATAGGTTTGTACTTGATTAATGTTCATTGTGAGATAGCACTGGTTCGTAGCATTGTATTTCTCTAGATCGTGAGTGTCGTAGTAGTGAAATTTGAATATGTTGATATTTGTTTCAATAGATTTTTTTAAAATTCAACCTGTTAAAAACGTATTTACAAGACTGCCAGAAAAATAAATTTTAACCTGTTGATTTGAATTTTTAACAGATTGTTTTTAACATAGTTTCAACCTGTTGTTTGTGAAATTAAGATGTTGTTTTTGTGTAGCTCTCTCATTGTAATCATAATTTCATAAAAGCTCTCATTCAAACTTTCAAGTTTTCAAAAATTTTAAATTGTTCAATTCACCCCCCTCTTGAACATTGGTCATCTTATTTTCCAACACTTACCAAAATCAAAATAGTGACCCGCTAAACTTGCTCTACCTTAGACTAGAAATATTTTGGGACTTCTAAATCTCTAATCTGAATCAAGAAAAAGATGAAGAGAAGAGAGAACTGAGAAGGGATTTAGGGTTTTTGAAACAGAGAAAAAAAGTTGAGAAAAGGGTTTTAGGTTTTTTTTGGGGGAGAGAGAGGAAGAGAGAGAGAGCAGAGAGAATTATAGAATTTTGTTGTCTAGAGAGAGTAGTTTTTGTTAATCCTTATAACATGAATTTTCCATAAAGTTTACTTTTCAAAAAGAGTTAAGTATACATAATAACATGAAAAAAAAAAACATTTTACCTTATTATAAGATATAATTTTTTAATAATTTTTATAAATGAAATATTATAAGAAAAAGTGTTAAGTATGTTTATATTTTTTTTTCTTATTTTTATTAAATTTAGAAGAAACGGAGACATTAAATAAACTTGTTACATTTTTTTATAGTTCATTTATCAATTTTATACTGAACAAAATAAATATATATAAATTAAATTGGCTTTAATACTTACAAACTATTTAAATTCTATTTTTTTAAACGATACATAGTCAACATGTTATATTTATCTCATATATTAATCATAGAAGAAAATAATAGATAAATTGTTAATATATATTATATTAATACTTTTTCTAATTAAAATGTATCTGATTAAATAAATCTAAAAAATAAAAGAGAATAAAATTGATTTATTATGTTTTATTAATATATTGAATATATATATATATATATATATATATATATATATATATATATTAATTTTAGAAATCTACTATATCGAAAATATATATTAATTTTAATGATAAAGTATCTTCTAATCTCGCTTACAATTGTATCAATATTTGTCACTTAATAAAGTACATTGCCACTAATATTAGTATGTATCCTTTCAAGATATTTATTTCTTTTCACTATTTTAATTCTATATTTGATTTCATTAATTTTTTTTGTGATTTGATAATTGATTTTGTTTTTTTATGATTTTGATCATTGACTTTACTCACTTACGAGGTGTTCATAATCTTGCTAACAACGTGAAGAATACTTAGATGCAAGAATGTCAAAAAAAATTATGATTTATATTAAGAACTTTTTAGCAAAAAATAGTTAGAAGAAATGATGTTCCTACACAATTTTAGAAAATAAATTTATTTTATTTTGAATTGCGAAATAAATTTGTATCATTCAATAATTTTTTATATCTATTTCAGAAAAAAAAAAGTTCTCAACTACTTTCCTTCATTTTTTTTATCATCCTTCTTATTGTTTCAACTTGGATGTTAATAAAATAAAATAATCTTTTTAAAAAACATTTTTATCAAATTTTATTAAAAAAGAAAATTAGAAAACATTCTTAAAAAATGGTATATAATATGTATGAATAAGGGATTAAGACAATATAATGTGAATCATGAATAGGAATATGAATATATTTGAATGTATAAAACTAAGATAAATTTAAAAGTATTTAATTAGTTTATACTTTTTAAATAAAACAATTAAATTTGAATGAACGAAATATATTTGTTTGTTTTTAATATATTTACATGGGATCTTATAGTTAAGGACCATACTTAAAGAATAAAAATTATTTTAAATAAGATTTTTTATTTTCAAAATAAACTTCTTCAAATATAGTCAGGGTAGAGGTGTAGAGACGTATTCAATACAGTAGCCATCTACTGTATTATAATATTTTTACAATATTATAATCTTTTGTTAATCAATTAAAAAAACTCTAACATATCACAAGTGTGAGAGTTATCTTTATTTTATCTTAATATTTAAAAAAAAATGATTATGCTGCAAAAGAAAGGTAAACTTCGACTTCAAATATTGAATTATAAAAAAGGATAATAGACTTTCTCCCATAATAATTCTATATTTGAGCATTAATATAAATAATACTTTTTTGATAGCTTCAAAAAATAAAATATTTTTAAAATAATAATAACGTAACAGAATTTTTCATGTATAAAAAAAGAAATTGATAAAAAAATATATATTGTATGTAAAATATGTACAAAATAAACGAAAAATGGTAGATTGAAATATTTTAAACAATTAATAATATTTATAAAACATTTTTTAATATTGAATAATATTTTAAGTTATACTATATTTTCTAGACAATAAGTTTGCATGCATAATATCTAAGTTATATTATAATTTTTAGACAAATTAGAGTGAGTGAAATATGACATCATCTTTGTATATTCTTTGATGTTGTTAAGTAATTTTATGGAATAAATAACTTAAATTTCATAAGGAGCTTTTATTTCATATTCATTCTTTTGGACGTAAACTTTTAGTTTGAATTAGTAAAATCCTTTAGAATTTTGTAAAGATACTTCCAATGTGCCAGAATACATAATATTTTTACACTATATTTTCTAGAGACAATTTAGAGAGTGTAACATCACATTTTTTATGATATTGTGAAGTAGTTTTTATGGAATAAACAACTTAAATTTCATAAGGAGCTTTTATTTCATATTCATTTTTTGTGTGTTAACCTTAGTAATTAGTTTTGTTTGATGAAATTCTTTAAAATCTGTAAAAAAAAAATTAGATATAACTAATTTTGGTTTTGGTGTGAATTAGTAGTGATTAATTTAGTCAAATTCTTATTTAGGCAAATTCTTTGAATTTGCGAATTTATTAGGTCAACTATTTTTCTTAAACTTTTATTTTGGTTTTAAATAAATAAAATAAATAAACCAAATCTTTAAAAATGTGTTTTTTTGTAATAAATTATAAGGAACACATTTATGCAACCAAAGTTGGTGGAGTAAAATACAAGAAAAAATGAATGTTGCTATAACATCCAAAAAATATATATTGTCTACCATACAGCGAATCCAAAGAAGGAAAACAAATTTCAAAATAAAGTTTACAATCTTTCACTCACTCCTGCACTTGTATTTATATTTGCTTATGTACATAGTACAATTATCGCAGTTTACAGAATAACATAAAAAGAAAGGATAAGCTAGTGAAAAGAAAATTTTATAACATACTCAATACGTGCAAAAAGAGCAAATCATATTAGTTATTCATAAGAATTTCTTAAAAGAATAACATATCAAGTTTCAATACTAAAAGAGCAAACCATATTAGTTATTCATAAGAATTTCTTAAAAGACTAACATATAAAGTTTCAATACTAAATACATTTTAATTTCAAGTATTCATACCAAACATCATACATAAATATATTACATTACATTCAACGGTCACACATGGACCATATCACACACATCGGCCTCACATGGACCACATCATACATATTGGCCACACATTGACCATATCACACGTATAGGTCACACATAGACCTATCGTCTTCTAGAAGACCCATTAAGTATGCCCCTACCAGAGGCTAACATCTAATCCAATACCCAAGACTTATATTCACCAAACCTAAGAAAAAAGACTAATCCAATACCCAAGATTTATATTACCAGCGAATCTAGGAGAAAAGACTAATCTAATGCCCAATACTTAGATTGCCAATGAATCTAAGAGAGATCTCACCTTTTATAAAAATTTAATCTTTGGTAAAATATTATAAGAGAGATCTCACCTTTTATAAAAATTTAATCTTTGGAAAGAAATAAGAGAACAATCATGGGAAAAATTGAGATAAAAATCATTGAAGTTATACTCAATGTTATGATTCTTTTAAATCTTACACAAGGAGAGTTAGATAGTATTGGTGGAGATTTATGCAAAGCGAAGTGTGTGATCAAATGTGCAACTAAGTTTTTCTCTCGACGTTGTATTAAAGATTGTGAATCACACTGTACTGATTGTTGAAAAATAATATAGCCAATGTTCAAGAGGAGGATGAATTGAACAATTTAAACCTTCTTGAAAACTTGAAAGTTTGAATGAGTATTTTTATTAAACTATGATTATAATGTAAAGAGTGCACAAAACAACAAACTAAAACTAATTTCAGCATATTGAAATCACTATACTACAGCAACTTTAAAATCAGAAAAACCGAATTTGATAAAACTGAATTTTGCACAAATAAAAAAAAAACACCTCTAATCAAAGTAATATGATCAAGCAATGATTAATCAACTATGTTTCAATATGTCACCAAATTACCAAAAGGATTATGAAGCAATAGTCACACTTAGAATGTAAATTTTCTACTTTAAACAAATACTGAACAAAGTGAATTTTTCAGCAAACAACACAACCAGAATACTGCAGCCAATTCACTTAATTCAAATTATGTAAATTGCACAACAGAGTTTAAAGTGCACAAGCCAAACAGGAGTCTTGACAATCTAAAATAAGATTCACTAAATCAGAGGTAATCACACTGGAATAGTTCAGCAATACATAATCAAATTTTAATTAAAGAATTCCCAAAATTGATGCACACCGATTTTCTATATTGAACAGTAAAGCACAAAGTTAGTAGACAGATTTCAATCCAAAAAACAGATCCTATGAGCTCACAAACCCAAAACAATATATCCAATAAGCCAAGATTAATAATCACCATTAAAGTATAGAATTACAACACTTTAAAATTGAGTTTAACCAATTAAAGAAACAACCAGAATTAATATTGTAAATCTGTTCAGAATTCAACAGGTTGTTTTACAGTTTTAACAGATTGCTCTTAGTGGCAGAATTCAAATTGACGCAACAGCAGTACAAATTTTAAAAGAGTAAGGGAGAAGAGGATCGCACAGATGTTTTTATATTGGTTTACCCAACCACTTGGGCTACGTCTAGTCCCTTGCAACTGCTCGCAAGGATTTCCACTAATTCAATCAAAGTTTACAATCAAATCACACAAGACCAAATCTTGAATCCTACAAGATTTTCTTTTACCCCCTTGTGCAGTTCCCCACCACACAAGATGCACACACACCATGCAAATGCAGTACACCACTGCAGATTTGAATGCAAACACAACAATACAACAATTGAATTACAAGTTTCTCCCAATTTCAATGCCTAATCACACCTATTAACCAATACCCAATCACGAAACTAACAAAGAATACAAAACGCAGCAGCCAAATACAATCAAAAGCACAAAGGAAAAACACTTATCTTCCAAGAGTGAAGCTGTCACGCAGAATCTATCAAGACTAAGCTTTGCTCTTCTTCAAGTATGAGAAATCTTGATGAGTTTTGAAAACCATTGAAATTGTTTCTCACTGTGGGTATATTTCACCAAGGAACTCTCTTCAGATCTTTTGAAAATCAGTTGATTAAACCTAAATCCTTTCGGAGTCCTATTTTCAAAACATGCGCTGTTAGGCTTTAAAAAAAACGCGCCAGACCAAAACTGTAAAAAGATTTAACAAGTTGATTTTGAAATATAACATGTTGAATTTAAGTCTGCAACACTTATTTTTCTCAAACATTTTTAAAATGAAATTTTTACTTGAACTTGAGTAAGAGCAATGCAAGGTATTGATAGATTGACACAATCAAATGCATGAGTTAGATAACCTAAGATTATACCTACCCAAACCTAGAATCTAAAATCTTCAAGTAATTTCTTCATCAAATGATCTTCTATCTTCTCCAACAATCTCCCCCAATTTGATGAAGACAGTTCTTGTGGTTTGGTGTAGATGTCTTTGTGATGTTCATGCTTTTTTTCTCCCCCATACTACGATTCTCCCCCATACGATGATGCCTCCTACAAAACAATTAAACCATTTTTCCAAAGCAAAACTAATACTACAACAACAAATAATCTGTTAAGACAACACATAACAGGTTCTATAAAGCATTAGTAGTTCTACCACAGTTCAGGAAAGTTTCGAAAAGGTGCAGGATAAAGCATATTAGCATATTATAGACCATTTAACCACATATATTCTCTCCCAATTGGATACATCAAATGGGAAGGAGACTGAAAACATCATTAAAAGAAAAGAAACATAAACATAGATACTGATGCGACAAGCACAAACATAGATTTTAGCAAACAGAAACACAGATATGATGCATGATGCATAGGTTGTTCAACCATTGAAGTTGTTCAGAGTGTCAAGAACATCATCAACTTGCTGGTGCAATTGCTGGAACTGTTGAGCACAAAACTCGTGGTGTCTACGTTGTTCCTCTACGATATCATTCAGCTGTTGGAATTGCGTGACACAATATTCATGGTTTCGACGTTGCTGCTTAATAATGTCGTCCATTCTGGAAATAATCAGCCGTTCAAAACCAGTCATAGGCTAATCATGTGGTGATCTTTATGTTTGAGGTTCATTTTGCAGCAGCATATGTACTCCTAGAGTAGGAATTTCAACTTGGTCTTATTCAGCAGCTCCACTTGTTCCAATCCTTCGCCACGTCCACCTTTATAAGTCCATGAGCCATTTACCTTTTGAAATCCTATCCGGTTGAGCATAGACAGATTGATCTCATTTGTTTGCTTGAGATCCTCTGATAACTCATCCTCCATTTCAACTTCGAAAAATTCAAGCATTCTGGATATCAGGATGACATACGGTAGTTTGTACTCATTCAACTTTTTTGCCTTCATCATGTGCTCCATCATGGTGTGCACCAATTTAGTTTCACCTTGTTGATCACGCAGTACAACAACATTAAGTATTCCTCAGTTAGTGTTTCATGATTGCTCCCTCTCGGTGTCAGCATCCAAACAATCAGCAACTTTAGAATTCTGGGAGTCATAGCAAGTTTACCAACTCCGAACGACTTCACATCTTTTCCTGGATACCTCATGCATGCCTTATAGAACACTATTTTGTTAAAGTCATCCAATGCTCCTCTCTCAATTTGTTGCCCCTCATACCTTAGCCGGTTATTGCAAACCACACCTTGGGTGTGATTTCCATGTCTATTCCTTTCACGTGTGAGCTCATATTCTCTCCATCAATCGTTAGATTTATGTAAAATACTTTGACCAGGTCTGGATAGATGCAGCCGCTCAACTTAAGGAATTTCTTCAGCTTCTGATGATTTACGATGACTCTAATCTCCTTTAGTTGTTCCTCCTCCAACCATGCCATAGTTAAAAACTTATGTGCTATCAAATTTTCCTACTGAATGTGTGAATATACTCCTGCATCTGCTTGGCTTCACCACTGAACCAACTTTTAAGTGACCGTAATCCTCTTCTTGAGCTGAGGATTGGGTTCTGGTTCTTTTCATGGGGGTGGATGCAAACTTTACTGCTGGCTTTTCGAATGCAATGTAGCTAAGGAGTGAAAGAGATATACAAAATGGCTAGAATGCAGTATGTTGTGCTTTAGTTTAACATGTATTTAAAAGCAGTTTAACACTCAACACGTATCATACAATATGGCATGTGACGGTGATGTAACCCATGTGAATTTTCAAGCAACAAATTATGATTTTCAGACATGTATTGTGCACACAGTCAAAGATATTCTAAAAAACAAATATGAACTTTTCTACAGAGCAACTTTTTTACCCCTTTTTAGTTGCTCAAGGTCGGCTACGACTTGACTTGATGGGTTGCTCCTCCACAAGGATAGTAGTGTGTCCATTAATGCATTATACAGTTATTTAGCTAAATGGGTGCCACTGCAACATCGTTAGTTTTTCTGCCTGTTCATGCTTATCACTGAACCAACAAGCTGTCAAATTTGCATAGCTGTTTTTGCTTAACAACTAATTTCTACAGGTAACGTGTTACAGACCTAGGTTCAAACCAGTAAACTATTTTCTGAACTCATCATATTAAACTACTAGAATTTAATCCTTTTAACTGCACACAATTCAATAGCATGTTGTTTGCCAGAGATAGTTTATTAAAATAGCTGTAACATATACTGCATTAGATTTTCAACAGATTAATACAGTCAACAACAGGTTAAAAATATCAAATGCTTATACGACTTATTTTCTTATGCCTTTTTCTAAGTGACAGATCAGTCAATGCAATACACAAACATATAATTATAAAGGCAATTTCAATTTGACACATTAGAAATATCTAAGATACCCAATTCAGTTCTTAGATGATTGAACCTTTCTCTTGCCAATGGCTTTGTGAAGAAATCAACAAGTTGCTTGTCTGTTTCAATAAATTGAACTTCGTAGTTTCCATTGCTCACTTGATCCCAAATAAAGTGATGACGAATTTCTATATGTTTCGCCCTTGAATGCTGCACAGGATTCTTGGTTAGACTAATAACACTGGTATTGTCACATTTAAGAGGAATTTTTGTAAGATTTAAATCATAGTCACTTAGCTATTGTTTTAGCCACAAAATCTGTCAACACCAGCTCCCAACTGCTATATACTCAGCTTCTGTTGTTGAAAGGGCAACATAAGCCTGCTTCTTGCTATGCCATGAGATCAAGCTAGCACCAAGCAAATGACAAGTCCCACTAGTGCTCTTGCGGTCTAACTTGCAACCAGCAAAGTCTGAATCTGAATAGCCTGTTAAACTAAGTGATGCTCCTTTAGGATACCATAGTCCTACATTTATAGTTCCTCTTAAGTATTTCAAGATTCTTTTTCCAGCTTTGAAGTGTGATTCTTTCGGGTGTGACTAGAACCTGACACACAAGCAAACACTGAACATAATGTCAGGTCGACTGGTAGTAAGGTATATTAGAGAACTAATTAACCCCCTGTATTTTGTTTGGTCTATTGAAGCTTCTTTCTCATCCAAGTCCAAACTGTAACTGGTAGCTATTGGAGTAGAGGCTTCCTTGCAATTATCCATTTCAAATATTTTAAGAAGCTTAGGATGGGAAATGAAGGTTGAAAAACTTTTTGAATTCCACCAAGTAGAAGAATTTAGAAGATTATCCACAGCTACTTCAAGTTTTCAAGAATATGCCATGTCTTGGTAGAAACAAAGGCAATATGATGTCTCAATTGGGAGGAAATTTAAAATATTGAATTGGAAAGAGTTGAAGGCGTGTATGAGAAGAAAATTTGTTCCGCCTTTATATTTGGAAAAAAGAGAAGAGGAGAAGAAGAAGATAGAAAGAATAAACAGATTAAAAAAACATCTAGCTCACTTAGGTCATGAACTTAAAGGGATAGAGCTTATAGAAGAAAAATTAAATAGAATGATTCATAAGGAAAAAGAGAGAAAAGAAAAAGAGCGGAAAGAAAGACGAGAGAGGAAAGAACAAGAAAGACAAGACAAATGTTTGTCTGGAGCTGAACCAGACATTGATATAAAATCCTCTCCCTTAGAACCATCTTGTGAGAAGTTGAGTGAACCTTTGTCTGGAGCTGAACTAGATGTTGACTCCTCTTCCATAGAAAAATATTGTGAAGAGTCAGTTGAAGATAAACCATTGTCTAGAGACATTGACACAAACTCCTCTTACACAAAAAAAAATCTAGTGAGGAAATATTTGTAGAACAATCTTTGTCTGAGGCTGAGCTAGACATTGGTACAAAAACCTCACTCATAGAAAAACCTTGTGAGTTGCTTGAAATTAAACAAGAAGATCAAAATATTAGGTGTTAACACCCAATTTCGTCCGGACAAATAAATTATTTCAGGTTATAAAACAACATAAAAATTAAAATAAAAGTACGTCTTATAGATTGTCATTACTGACTGATATGGATGTGTGATAAAGGGGGTCATAGCTCTAGTGACTTTTATTAGGAAATTAGGATAAACCACCCTTTGTGAGAACATTTACATGCCTAGAACTTAAGCCTCACTAAGACAAACCCTAATTAGGGCACTAAGGGAGACATTTATAGCTCAATTATCCATTACCATTCATTACACAAGTATTAAAAATTAAAAAAAATATCAATCTCGTTTTTCTTGCATACAATACATTGTTTAAGGAAAATCAATCTCATTTTTTTTAAAGAAAATTTGTGAGAGTGGGCTGAGAACAACTCTGGCTAGGAAAGACTTGGTACTTACGCAGTCCAAATGTGACTCACCTCTCTTTCCTTGGAGTTTACTTGGTATACTTTCAACACTTTTCCTTTAAAGAGAAGGGAGAGATTTTATTTTATACATACCAATCTCATTTTTTTTAATATATTAAATATTTTCTGTTTCAAAAAAAATAACAAAAATTGATTTTCGTTAAAAGCCCAAATTTCATGCATCACATTTTTTATTTTAATAATAACAAAAAAAACATTATACATAAATAAATAACATTAATCTCATTTTGCATTACACATTACGTTTTTCTAAAAATTATTTTGGGAAAATAAAAACAAAAAAATAAAACATTAAATATTTTTGTCTTACATGCATTATATATTTTATTTTCTTTTAAAAATGATTTTGGGTATTTTCATTCATTTTTAAAAATGATTTGGAAAATAAAAATATTAATCTTATTTTGCGTTGCATATTTTTTATTCTTAAAAAATGATTTTTGGAAATAAATAAAAAACATTAATTTCACATGCATTACATAATGTCTTTTCTAAAAAATCCTAAAAAATCAAAGAAATGGGATCATGCATTCATTCATACAACATTAAAAGAAAAAATAAAAATAAAACTTCATTCATCAATACATCCCCATGATATTGTAAAAAAGATATATATAATAATAATAATATTTTTTTTAAAATAGTTTCATTCATACAAAAAGATTGTATTCATTCATTTATGCATACATTATATTGTCGCAACCGGGATCACGACAGGGACGGCGAACAAAAATCATTTTTTTTTTTCAAAACAGAGGAGTCGCTACCATAGTTTATTAGGAAAAACTATGGAAAATCAAAAATTAGATAAGGCAAGTTCACAAAACCAAATTCAGAGTCCGGGAGTCGGTTATGTGTGGGGAAGGTATTAGCACCCCACAACGCCCGCCTTAAGGCGGTACCTTTAACTAAATAAGTAAAATAAAAGAGTGTGGTTTTTTTTTTAACATATTTATCCTTTCCAAAAGAATATAATTGCAAATAATAACAAAACAAAACATTTTTAGTTTAAAGGGGAGCCCGACAAGGATTTGACCTCGCTCCTACGTATCTCTATAAGGATAGAGAATCAGG